>OGNN01000019.1_pt1 | contig 115172 bp, 83 predicted proteins | sample 1573461 | NCBI WGS metagenome assembly OGNN01 (sample SAMEA2581998, study PRJEB24529) | metagenome | biome: Human gut stool | place: China | collected 2011
CAAATCTCAAAGTTCAAAGTAAATAAGTTCAAATCTCAAAGTTCAAAGTAAATAAGTTCAAATCTCAAAGTTCAAAGTAAATAATATGACAGAAATTACAAACAAGATTTATTACGTAGGCGTTAACGACCGCAATAAGCATCGTTTCGAGGGCCTCTGGCCTTTGCCTAACGGAGTGAGCTACAACTCGTATATCATTGACGATGAGAAAGTAGCGCTGGTAGATACTGTAGAGGTAGATTTCTTCACCCAGTTCCTCGAGAACATCCACGAGGTGATTGGCGACCGCGAAATCGATTACCTCATCATCAACCACATGGAACCTGACCACAGCGGCTCCATCGCCCTCATCAAGAAATATTACCCTAACATCAAGATCGTGGGCAACAAGAAGACCCTGGGAATGCTCGAAGGCTTCTACGGCGTTACCGATGATGTGGTAGAGGTGAAGAATGGCGAAACCCTCTCTCTGGGCAACCACGAGCTGAGCTTCGTTCTCATCCCTATGGTTCACTGGCCAGAAACCATGGTAACCCTCGATGCGAAGAACAAGGTGCTCTTCTCGGGCGATGCGTTCGGCTGCTTCGGCGCGCTGAACGGCGGAATCATCGATACGGAAATCAACTGCGAGACTTTCTGGCTGGAGATGGTTCGCTACTACTCAAACATTGTGGGTAAGTATGGAATCCCTGTTCAGAATGCCTTGAAGAAGTTGGCTGGCGTGGATCTGGATTACATCTGCTCAACCCATGGTCCGGTTTGGCACGAGCATATTGAGAAGGTAATCGGCATGTATGATAAAATGTCGAAGTACGAGACGGAGCCGGGCTTGGTTATCTGCTACGGCACCATGTATGGCAACACCGAGCGTATGGCTGAAATTATCGCCCGTTCAGCAAGCAAGGCAGGCGTGAAGAACATCGTGATGTATAATATCTCGAAGACTCACCACAGCTACATCCTGCGCGACATCTTCCGCTACAAGGGTCTTATCGTAGGTGCTCCAACCTACAATGCCGGTCTTTATCACGAGATGGAGGTTCTCCTCTCCGAGCTTGCCAATAAGGACGTCAAGAACCACCTCTTAGGCTGGTACGGTTCTCATTGCTGGGCAAGCAAGGCTGTGGCTAAGATTAAGGAGTGGAACGAAACCAAGCTCCACTACGAGCCTGTGGGCGAGCCGGTGGATATGAAGCAGGCGATTACTCCAGAGGTCAAGGCGCAGTGCGAGGCGCTGGGTAAGGCAATGGCAGAGAAGCTGCTGGCAGAATAGGAGATTTCTTATTAGAGATTATTATAAAAGAGCGAAAAGGCAACTGAGGTTAACAGAGTTAACAGTTAACAGTTGTTTTTCCGCTCTTTCTTTGTTTAAATACCTTAAATATTCCGTGTAAATTACGATAAAACTTGGTAAAGTCAAGTAAAAAGCGTACTTTTGCTGCAAAAATATGTGTCTTGACACAAAAATTTTCAGTAAGTGATGTATTTTGAGCGCAAGGAATATCTAGATAAGCTCATCTCTGCCGAAGGCAATGGGATGATAAAGATTATCACTGGCATCCGCCGATGTGGTAAATCTTTTCTTCTTTTCAACATCTTTTGTAAGCATTTGCTTGAAAGAGGTGTTGCGGAAGATCATATCATACAAGTAAATCTTGAAGACCGCAGAAACAAGAAACTCCGTGCCCCTGATGCACTCTTAGAGTATATAGATGCTCAGATGGTTGACAATGAGAAGTATTACATTCTTCTTGATGAGGTTCAGATGGTAAAGGAGTTTGAGGATGTGCTCAATTCCTATCTTCATGTAGAAAATGCTGAGGTGTACGTAACTGGTTCCAATGCCCGGTTCTTGTCAAAGGACGTAATCACAGAGTTCAGAGGACGAGGTTGGGAAATCCGCATTCATCCATTGAGCTTTTCTGAATACTACGAGGTTGTGGGAGGTGAGATGCAACAAGCTTTGGAAACCTATTATCTTTATGGTGGATTGCCTGCTGTGGTGCAGATGGAAAGCCCAGAAGCCAAGCAAAACTATCTTCGAGAGATTTATGAGACTGTTTATCTGAAAGATGTATTGGACCGAAATCGCTTGAAGAATCCAGAGGGAATGAAAGAGCTGGTACGTCTCCTTGCATCTACGATAGGTTCTTGTACCAATGTCTTGAAAATCTCCAATACGTTTAAATCGGCTGGTGGAGTAGAGATAAGTGGCAATACTATCAGTAAGTATTTGGAATACCTGCAGGATTCCTTTGTCATCAGCGAGGCTTTGCGCTATGATGTGAAAGGTCGCAAGTATATTGGGGCTGGTACCAAGTATTACTTCGAGGACTTAGGTATTCGAAATGCCGTGCTTGATTTCCGACAGATAGAATACACTCATATTATGGAGAATGTTATCTATAACGAGCTTCGTAAACAAGGCTATGGTGTGGATGTCGGTGTAGTGGAGAGCTTCAAGCGGGATGAGAATGGCAAACTGCAGCGTAGGAATCTTGAGATTGATTTCGTGGTGAACCGTCATGATGAACGCCTCTATATCCAGTCGGCTTACGCCTTGCCGGATAAGGAGAAGGTAGATCAGGAGCAGGCTTCTCTTTTGAATGTAAACGATGGCTTTCGCAAACTGATAATCGTAGGGGATAGGTATCGTTCGGGTTATAATGAAGAAGGCATTCTGATGATGAGCCTCTCCGATTTCCTTTTGGGGAAAGAAAATAAGGAATAGATGGTCTTGAAGAAAATATCAAGGGCGGAAGAACAACTGGGGTTAACAGAGTTAACAGTTAACAGTTGTTTTTCCGCTCTTTCTTTTGTTTCTGAGTGTTTCGTTTATAGGCTTCTATTCCTTCCTTAATATCAAAAATGTACAAGTTTGCCACTTTTTGATATGAGAAATGTGCAAGTTTGCCGAAAAATCATATTAACGAAGAAATAATGGCAGAAATACAAAAAGAAAATATATACTGCTTTTTCTTTAGAGTTCTATATGGTTGCAAATTAAGCATGTCTCAATATGCTTAATTTGCAAACCTTGCTTTTGTTACTGATATTCAAAAAGTTATAAGTGAAAATTAATATAAAGAATGAGCAAATCTGAGCTTCTTTCTCCTTAAAATGCACGCTTTTGCCTGAAAAATTGCCTTGAAATGCAAATTAAGCCTAAAAATATAGGCTTATTTTTACGAAAACTTGCAGATTAAGAATTTTATCCGTATATTTGTGCTCTAAAATAGTTAGAATTATGGAATATACGGCACTTTTAGAGAAACAGATATTAGGTAGGTTGAAGATAGACAACCCTTGGTGGACGGAGGGCAGGATACCTTCTTACTATCAGGAGATGAGTCCTCGCCTCTATCTCGACATCTTCTATCCACTGGTAAGGGATGTCAGCATTCAGCGTGCCCTCATCCTGATGGGACCTCGCCGAGTGGGTAAGACGGTGATGCTCTATCATTCCATCCAGCGGTTGATAGACGAGGGCGTATCGCCTCAGAATATCATCTATGTTTCGGTGGAAACCCCTATTTATAACAATATCCTCTTGGAACAGTTGTTTTCTTTGGCAAAACAGATATTGGATAAGGAAGACAGCCAGGAAGAATTTTATGTTTTCTTCGACGAGATACAGTATCTCAAAGACTGGGAAATCAATCTGAAATCCCTGGTAGATACTTATCACAACGTGAAGTTTGTGGCTTCCGGTTCTGCTGCTGCGGCATTGAAAAAGAGCAGCAACGAAAGCGGAGCGGGCAGGTTTACCGATTTCAATCTGCCGCCGTTGCTTTTCTTCGAGTATATCCATCTTAAGAAATATGAGCATCTGATGCGCCAATCCAAGGTGGAATGGGATGGGATAGAGAGCGATATCTATAGTACGATAGATATTGATAAGCTGAACAGTCTCTTCCTCGACTATATCAATTATGGCGGTTATCCTGAGGTGGCTTTTTCTTCCCGAATGCAGGAAGACCCGGGGCAGTTTGTTCGCCACGATATTGTAGATAAGGTACTGTTGAGAGATTTGCCGAGTCTTTATGGCATTTCTGATGTGCAGGAGCTGAATTCGTTGTTTACGATGATAGCTTATCATAGCGGTATGGAGTTTTCGTATGAAAGTATGTCGAAGGAATCGGGCGTCAAGAAGGAAACCATTCGCAGGTACGTCCAGTATCTGGAGGCTGCTTTCCTGATAAAGGTTGTGACAAGAACGGATGATACGGCAAAGCGATTCCAGCGCCAAACTACTTTCAAGATTTATCTGACGAATCCTTCGTTGAGATGTGCGCTTTTTGAGCCAATCAAGATCATGGATGGCAATATCGGAGACATGATAGAAACTGCCATTTATTCGCAGTGGATTCCGAGAAAGGGACACATTGCCTATGCCAACTGGAAGATGGGGCGTTCGCAGGGCGAGGTGGATTTGGTGGGCATCAATGATGCTTTACAGAAGCCTTATTGGGCGGTGGAAATCAAATGGTCGGACAGGTTCTTCGACAGACCTTCTGAACTTTCGTCCTTACAGTTTTTTATGGAGAAGAATCATCTGCCTCAGGCATTGGTGACTTCCATCAGTAAGGGAGGAGTAAAGGAGATGGATTTTGGTACGCTTCATTTCATTCCTTCTGCCTGCTATGCTTATACGGTAGGAGAGAATACATTGAGGCAAGCCAGGAAGAGTTTTGGTTTGTAAGAACGTAAAAAGCGACCTTCTGCCGAATTGTGTTCTCGGTAGAAGGTCGCTTTACTTCATTTCTATAGATGATTTCTATAGAGGGTTCTATCCCTCGCAGAGCTTTGCCAATTCTTCCAGGTTATCCGCTACTTCAATCACATCTCGCCAATCGCCACGAATCATGTTTTTCTCTGCCATGTCATCCAACAGGGCGATGGTGGAGTTCCAGAAGCCTTTCATGTTGTAGAGAATCACCATCTTGTGGTGGTAGCCGATGGTGTGGGCGGCGGCGATGGTGAAGATTTCATCCAGTGTGCCGATGCCGCCAGGAAGGGCTATGAAGATGTCGCTCTGGGCAAGCATCAGGTCCTTGCGGTCGCTGAGATTATCACACGGAATCTCGATGTCGAGGTCAGGGAAGGTTCTGCCTCCTCGCTCTACAAGCGTAGGAACCACACCGATGGTTCTGCCGCCATTCGCCTTTACTGCCTTGCCGATGCAATCCATCAGGCCGGAGTTGCAGCCACCGAAAACCAGGTCGTGGCCGTTCTCTGCCATCCACTTTCCCATCTCTTCTGTCATCGTGAAGAAGTCGGGGTCGATATTCTTATTTGCCGAACAAAAAACTGCTATTTTCATATTGCTTTATCTTCTATTTGATAATGTTTTATCCGTTATTTATTGATGTTTAGGCAAAGGTACGCAAAAATATCGAGATTATTGGGCTCTTTTTGCGGATAATTTCTTAATTTTGCAAACTATAACTAATCTTATAAACAGAAAGATAGAAATCTTATAAACGATACAAGAGAATGAAAAGGATTATCACATATAGTATCATCGCATTGTTGCAGGCATCGGTGGCGCTTGCACAGACCTCTCCGAAGCCGAAGCTTCAGAAGCGGGAGAAGTATGAATGGCAGGGAGAGATTCCTACTTACGTTGAAACGCTGAAGAAGGAACTGACCTATCCGATGGCTTGGGGAAACAGTCCGATTAAGAACTTCAAGAAGTGGAAGAAGGCGGCAAGGGTGAAGGTCTTCGAATGCATGATGACGCCTCCGAAGGCGGCTGCGGTTTGGGATATGGAAGTATTGGGCGAGGAACAGAGAGACGGGTATAAGGCGCAGAAAATCGCCTTTAATATCAACGCCTATTCCCGAATTACGGCTTATCTCCTGATTCCGGATGGCAAGGGTCCATTCCCAACGGTGAATGCGCTTCATGACCATGGTGCTCATCTCTTTATAGGAAAGGAGAAGATGATTCGTCCTTTCTTTACTCCGGAAGAGAAAGATGCTCCGGAGAAGCAGGCGCTCTGTCAGGAGATTCTTGATGATGCAGATGCGTGGGCAAAACAGCTTTACGATAATCAGTATGTGGGCGATTACTTGGCGAAGCATGGCTACGTGGTCTTTTCTGCAGATGCTCCGATGTGGGGAGAACGAGGCCGAAAGGAGGGCGTGGACAGAAACAAATACGACCTGATAGCCGGCAACATGATGATGCTGGGTAGAGACCTCTCTGCCTTCATGACTTACGATGATATTTCCAGCACCGAGTTCCTGGCTTCGCTGCCGATGGTAGATGCGAAGCGTATCGGATGCGTGGGCTGTTCGATGGGAGCCTATCGCTCGTGGATGCTCTCGGCATTATCGGATAGAATCAAGGCGGGTGCTTCCATCTGCTGGATGATTACCACCGATGCTCAGCTTACCAGGCGTTTCGGAAGAAAGGAGAATGGCGGTTTTGCAAATTGCATCCCGGGTCTTCGCCAATATCTCGATTATCCTCACATCGCCTCCCTCGCCTGTCCGAAACCGATGCTCTTCATCAATGGAACAAAAGACAAGCTTTTCCCTGTGCCTGGCGTAAAAGATGCTTTCAGTGAAATGCATCAGGTTTGGAAGAGTCAGGGCGCAGATAATCTGCTGGATACGGAGCTTTGGGAAATCCCTCATTCCTGCGGACTGAAAGCGCAGGAGAAAATGCTGGAGTTCCTGGATAAGAATCTGAAATAAGAAGATAAATAAAAGAGTGGGAAAACAGCTGGGGGGTTAACAGAGTTAACAATTAACAGCTGTTTTTCGCTCTTCCCCTTTAATTCAACAAAAGTCTACTACGCTAACCCCTTAAAAACAGCGTTAGCGTAGTAGACTTTTGAGAATTCTAAATGAATTTACCACAATTCAGCAGGCGACAGATCCTTGTCCTTTCTGCCCATCAGATAGTAATCGGCAAGGAACTGGATGTAAGCCTGGGTGACTTTCAAACCGATTTCTCTTACATATTTGCTGGTGAAGAGGTTGGCATCAGGCAACATATTGTTTTCTATCAGCTTGCACACAATCTCGTAAGGGAATGGACGGCCCAAGCCAGAGATGATATTGAAGCTGTCGAGCTCTGCACGTTCAGCGTTGTAATATGGATTCTCAGGCGATGCAATGCAGTGAGCCATACCGAAGCAGATGTTGATTCCGGTATATGGACTTCCGCAAACGATGATTCCCTTCTCGTACTTTGGAGGGAACTTGATGTTGGCTGGTAATTCGAAACCAACTTCCTTTAGGAAACTCTTCAAGGTCTTGACATCCTCCAGGAAGATGAACTTATCACCGTAGCCCTTTGCCTTGAGCAGGTTGTAATCGTTGATAGGCTGCTCGTGGTTCACCTGAGCCTTCTCTGCCTCAATCTGCTCCTTGTTCTCCTCGTAGTTTGGGTTCAGCAAAGCACCCGTCTGCCACCAGTCGCCACCGAAGTAGAAGAGATTGGTAACCATCAGCTGCTCGCCACTGAGGAATGCGCTGGCATCTTCGATATTGGTAGAATCCTTTCGAACTCTATATAACTTCTCTTCCTCAGAATCCTTATCAGAAGCATCATACAAATCCTTCAGATAGAAGAAGTTCTCATCCTCCTTGATCATCTTGAAGGCACGGGTGCCCTTGTAGTCGATTTCTGTCCAGAGCTTGTGGGCAGGATGATGTTCGCTCACCTTGGCAAGCCATTCGGCAGAGGTGAGGGCGAGGAGGTTGTTGCGGCTGTTCATCGTATGCTCTATCTGGATAGAGTAGGCGATGACATCATTGAAGCCCTGTGGAGAGTGGGCGAGGCGCTCCAGCTCCATCTGAAGGCGGAAGCGGTTTCCCACGTTGAAGAAGCAGCCATAGTGGAACCAGGCTAAGGCATCTCGATACTCATAGAACTTGTCCTCATCGGTTGGCAATTCGCAAAGGAAATCGTAGAGACGCTCGTTCTCCGGCGCTGTCTCGTATTCCTTGTCGAGCACATTATAAGCCATTTTGGCTGCCAGCTCCAGGGTGCTGAACAGGAATGGTACAGGTTCCTGCACATAACTGCTCTGCTGGTAATGGTGCCAGCACAGGAACTTGATGTCTGCATAGTTGATTTCGTCAGGATCGTATGGAGACTCATCATCGTTCAGCGTATTCTGGATAAATTCCTTCTCGTTCTCGTAGAAAGGAATGTAAGTGCCATAGCGCTTCTTGCATTCTGCAGTAAAGGTCTTCCAGATGCAGGTACCTGAGATGACGTCCTCAAAGTAGCCGGCGATGCTGAGTGCAAGCTGCTTGGCTTCTTCCACGTTCTTAAACTGGTGGGTGAAGCACGCCTCATCGAGGGCATGGTATATTTCGTTAGCCAGTTCTGTATAGTACTGATCTACTTCATTTGGTTTCTCGTATGGATGCATTGTCATCCATTCTTGGGTGAAAATTACCTTTTTCATATCTTTCGATTCTTTGTTATTCGAGGTTATAATCGATATTCGTTGTGATGCGATGTCGTTATTTCTCGGGTTATTATATCTATTTGTTAGTCGTTCGGCATGAAATGTCGTCCGAATTATCTGTAAAGATAATGCAAAGATAATGATTTCTGCGCAAAAAATGCAAGAAAGTCACATTTTTTTCGTATCTTTGCACCCGAATTTAGGCAATCTTAATAAATGCGTGGGATTGCCGCAAGCGTTTCGGAAGGATTTTGCACCCTAATTCATGGCTGGGAGGGTGAATTCGGCCTTCCATTTAGATTATAATGAATTAAGGTTAAAAAGATTTGAAGACATTTGAAGAATTGGGTGTGAGCGAAGAGATTCGCCGTGCCATTGAAGAGCTTGGATTTGAGAATCCAATGCCAGTTCAGGAAGAAGTTATCCCATATTTGCTTGGTAATAAGAACGACGTGATTGCGTTGGCGCAGACCGGTACGGGTAAGACTGCATCTTACGGTATTCCGGTTATCCAGAAAACTGATGCCAGCAGCAAGCAGACACAGGCTATCATCCTCAGTCCTACACGTGAGCTCTGTCTCCAGATAGCAGACGATTTGAACAGTTTTGCCAAGTACATCGACGGTTTGCATATTGCCGCAGTTTATGGCGGTACCGACATCGGAAGCCAGATTCGCACCCTGAAGCATGGTGTGCAGATTATCGTGGCTACCCCTGGTCGTCTGCTCGATTTGATTAATCGTGGCGTGGCTCAGTTGGAGAACGTGAACAACGTGGTGCTTGATGAGGCTGACGAGATGCTGAACATGGGCTTCTCTGAGAGCATCAATGCCATCTTCGAGAACGTGCCAGAGGATAGAAACACTCTGCTCTTCTCGGCTACCATGAGCAAGGACATCGAGAAGATTGCCCTCAACTACCTGCACGACCACAAGGAAATCGTAGTGGGTTCGCGCAACGAGGGTGCTGAGCATGTAAACCACATCTACTATCTGGTAAATGCCAAGGACAAGTATCTCGCCCTGAAGCGCGTGGTGGATTTCTATCCACGCATCTTTGCAATTATCTTCTGCCGCACCAAGCTGGAGACTCAGGATATTGCAGATAAGCTGATTAAGGATGGTTATAATGCAGAGGCGCTGCACGGCGACTTGAGTCAGCAGCAGCGTGACCTCACCATGCAGAAGTTCCGCAACCATACCGTTCAGTTTCTGGTGGCTACCGATGTGGCTGCCCGTGGTCTGGACGTAGATGATCTGACTCACGTTATCAACTATGGTTTGCCTGATGATGTGGCAAGCTACACCCACCGAAGCGGTCGTACGGGTCGTGCCGGAAAGAAGGGAACATCTATCTCTATCATCCATACCAGAGAGAAGTTCAAGGTTCGCCAGATTGAGAAGCAGATTGGCAAGGATTTCGTGGACGGCGTTTTGCCAACTCCAGAGGAAATCTGCAAGAAGCAGCTCTTCAAGACCATGGACGACATCATGAAGACCGATGTGGACGAGGATCAGATTGAACCATACATGGCAGAAATCAACCGCCAGTTTGAGTACATCGACAAGGAGGACATCATCAAGAAGATGGTAACCATCACCTTCGGTAAGTTCCTCGATTACTATAAGAATGCTCCTGAGATTATCAAGCCAGAAACAGGCAAGGGCTCCCGTGGCGGCGAAGGTCGTGGAAGTCGTGGCGAAGGCCGTGGCAAGGTTTCCAATGGTCGCAGGAAGCATGAGACAGAGGCTGGTTTCAAGCGCCTGTTCATCAACCTGGGTAAGGCGGATGGTTTCTATCCGGGCGAAATCATGCAGTATCTGAACAAGCACGTGAAGGGTCGCCAGGAGGTTGGTCACATCGACCTGCTGAGTAAGTTTGCCTACATCGAGGTGCCTGAGGAGGATGCGAAGCGCGTGATGAAGGCTTTGAACGGTACTGAGTATAAGGGCAGAACCGTGAGATGTAACGATGCTGATGAGGAAGGTCATGGCAGAGCAGCCCGTGGCGGTCGCAGTTCTGAGGGCAGAGGCTGTCGTTCTTCAGAAAGAGGCGGACGCAGCCGCAGAGGTTCTTCTGAAGATGCTAGAGACTCTCGTGATTCTCGTGGAAAGGGAGGACGTGGAAGCCGTGGTGAATCTCGTGGCGGAAGAAAGTCACGCAGCCAGGAGGATACAGGCGATTGGCGCCAGTTCTTCCAGAACAACGACAACGTGAAGTTCAAGGGCGAGGAGCCAAATTTCGAGGAAGAAGGTTGGGCTCGCCGCAGACCTAAGAAGAAATAATTTAGGCAGACGATATATAATAAGGTGAAAGCCTGCATCGAATGGGATGATTCTCCCAGTTTGATGCAGGCTTTTGCTATTTTATAATGTATGCCTAATACTACGCATGTAGACGATATTGCCAATTGGTGCACTCTGTGATAGTACACATTTTAGCTAACATTCCAAGTTTTTTTCATGAAATTCTAAACTTTTCTACAAAAGTTATTGTGTTTTCAAATATCTTTTGTATCTTTGAGGCGGATTTGGTGAAAATCATCTCCAGACATGTTAGAAATTAATAAGAAGCGTTATGCTTATTTTGTGAATTGGAAACCTAGAAAATTTCTCAAACGCACAAGGGTGGCATAGTGGTTCTCACGCAAGCGTGGGCTGCTATTTCACATTCGTGCGTTAAGGTTTCCTAGGACCTCCAATTCAGAACGTGGCATAGTCAGTACCACGCTTCACGTTTAATTAGAGGTTCATCCGAAGTGCTGGGATGATGATGGAGAATAGACTAATGAGTAACTTTAAAACCATTTAAATTTAGTTCGGACGAGAAATGTATATGTATTGCTTTGTTTATAGAAAATCTTAAAAATGATGTGATGGTGAAAGAAAATGTTAAACCTAAGAGTCAGATAGAATTCTTCATAAATAAGTCTGCAAAGGAATTCAATAACGATACTAAAATTTATCGTTATATGGATTTTGATTGCTTCTTGCAAATCTTAGATAAAAAGTTTTATATTTCTGCAAAGAAACATTTTTCTGATTGTTATGATGCAGGAACAAAAGTCCCATTGAAGGACATATTTAAGAATTTTGTGAATGTATGTGAAGGCAAAAGCGTGGTACTGAAAAACTATACATCTATAGAATTGATAGAAATGTTCAAGAAGTCACAAAACTATCTTACCTCTTGTTGGACTTTGAACAAAGATGACATTTTGATGTGGCAAGCATATACACATGGCAATTGTGGTATTTGTATTGAATCAACAGTGGGAAATGTAATAGCAGCATTGGATCCAAACGCAATTAAACCTTATTTGATATGTTGTTCTCCGATGTATTATAACGGATATTCAAGTTTACAGGAAGTTGAAGGAATCTTATTTCAAAAACAGAACCAATATAAAGGAGAAAAAGAGGTTCGTTTTTATTTTTTGAATGGTATTTTTAATGACGAATCAGCTAATTATGATAAAAACTACGCAGTGTTTGATATTGATTCTGATGTTTTGATAGATGAGGTGATATTATCTCCCTTTATGCGTGGCAACAGTGCACAAGTTCTGAAACATAAATTAGAGGAAAGTAATCCATATTTAGAAGGACGTATATACAAATCAGAAATTAGTTTATAATGTTTGGGGTATATTTTAAGAATCAAAAAGGAAGCGTTATGAAGAAAGTGTTATCTAAGATTTTTGTAATTTTTGCTTTTTGCTTTTCTTTTACGGAAACCTATGCTCAATACAAGATAGAGCAGGATGGATGGGGAGGAGAGTATATGGGACAATTGGTTGCAACAGGCTATCATGTTTGTGGCTCTTTTTTTGATAAGGTTCCATTATCGTTATTAGTCCAGTGTGAAAGTGCAAAGAATATATATCATGTGTCATGTCTTTTAAGTCTATATTCTCCTTGTGAGTTTCCTCCAAGAGGTATTCTCTTGTTGAAAACCGACAAAGGTGAAGTCATAGAACTTTCATGTGGTGCAAATGGTGGTAACATAAAAAAGGAACAGCGTTTAGATGGTAAGGTCTTTTATCGTTATAGAGCTGTTGTGTTTTTCGAGATTAAAGAAGAGAAACTTAAAGAGATTATCGAAGGGCAAATAGTAAAGGTACGCTTTCAAACGGAAAGTAAACCATTGGATAAAGTCTTTAAAAACAATGAATTTAGCTACGTTTTATATTTATCGTGGTTAAGTATTCAGAGAAGGCTTTATCCTGAAAGGTTTAAGGATGAACTTCGAGAAGGATTTTGAATTAAAGCGTAATGCATTTGATTGGAAGTATATTTTAGGTTAATGATAGATACATAATTTATGAAAAATAAGATTTTTGTTATATTTTGTTTGTTGTTGGCTATAGGTATGAACTCTTGTGGCAATAAGCAAACGACATCTGGTAAGGATAAACTCGATACAGTATGGAATGAAAGAGTACAAGATACATTTTATGGTCTTGTTTTAGGAAAAGAAGCTTCTGTTGATAAAATTGTTACAACATTAGAAAGCCATGGGTTTTATTGGAATAAACAATACAGCACGGATGAGTTGTTGCATTTTAGATCACGCCAAAGTCAATATTTTTCTTTTGGTGGGCTTAGTTGGCAAATGCTAGATGTAGAAAGAACCAATAATATTCTTAGTGCTGTTCGATTTATGAATAGTGGTTTAGATAAGGCAGCGGCATTGAGTACTTATAAAGATATAAAAATTGCAATGGAAGCAAAGTATTCTCCATCAGCGATAGCTACAACGGATACTACGATTTATGCAGAAACTTATTATTTGGGCAGGAATAAGGTTTATTCAACTCTCTCTTGTTTTAGATATGAAGCTGTAGAAAAGAAAATAATGATAGGGACAAGATTAGTGTATTGGACAAAAAAAGGAAAAAAAGCTTCTAATGATGAACTGTAAAATAAAAGAAGGTAACTAAAGTTTCCCACCCCAAAATAATGGGGTAAAAATAACAGTTTCTCAATAAAAAGTTGTATCTTTGTAATCGTCAAACAACAATAAAACAACGATTTAAAGAGTAACTGTTATTGATGCAAAATTAAGCAATTTTTCTGAGTTGTCCAACATATTAAGTGTTAAAAGTTCATTGAGAACGAATTTAATGTCTCTTTTCACCCGATTTGGGCTTGGTCATCTGCTCTGTAGAATGTCCTTGGAGAAGCAAGCAGGCATTCCTACCGTTCTGCTAATCCTGTCTCTCTGTCTTTTCCGTATAGCAGGTGAGAGCATACACTCCATGTATAAGAAGTCATATTATGACCTTCTGAATACAGGTCACAATTGCTATTATCGAATGATGCGCAGAGCTACCATGGACTGGCGCAAACTCCTTATAGGGATGGCTCTTCGCTTTTTGGCAATTCTTCGTAAGGAACATGCCGAAGTATCTTCTGATAACGCAAGTTACATATTTGACGACACTACGTTGGAGAAAACAGGCTATGGCATAGAGCAAATCAGCCGTGTCTTTGACCATGTGCAGGGTAAATGTATCCTTGGATTCAAACTGTTGGTATGCGCATTTTTTGACGGAAAGAGTACGATACCTATAGATATGTCCCTTCACTGCGAGAAGGGCAAGAAGAAGGACTTCGGACTTACTGCAAAGCAACGTAAGAATCGTTTCTCTAAAAAACGCAAGAAAGAGGATCCTAACTTCATGAGATTCAAAGAATCAACGGATTCAAAGCTTCAAGTTGCTGTGGAAATGCTAAAACGAGCATGGGCTCACAAGAGTTTACGTGCCAAGTATGTGCTTTGTGACAGCTGGTTCACCTGCGAATACTTCATCAGCGAGGTTCTCAAACTCGGCAAGGGTGATCTGAACCTTGTTGGATTGGCAAAGATGGGCAACACCAAGTACTCTGTAAATGGGAAGTTGCACAATGCAATGGAACTGATAGCACTATATGAAGGCAATTCTCAATTTTGCCATAACTGCAGACGGTACAAGTGCCATTATATCGCATTGAGAGGAAAACTGGGAGACCAGCCTGTACGTATCTTTCTTATAAGATATGGCAGAAACCATCGATGGAATGTTTTGTTGAGCACAGACCTCAGTATGTCTTTTGTCAGGGCATTTGAGGTTTACCAAATTAGATGGAACATAGAGGTTCTGAACAAGGAATGCAAGCAGTATCTTGGTCTCGGAGCATGTGCTGGTAGAGACTTTGATGAGCAAATAGCCGATTGTACTCTCTGCTTCCTTACATATATAACTATGGCCTTAGAGAAGAGATTCTTTGAATGTGAAACCATGGGAGAACTGTTTGGAAATATGGAGGAAGACCTTATGGCGTTGACTCTTTGGAAACGAGTGCTATACTGCATAAAGCGTCTTTTGGAAGTTCTTTGCGAGCATCTTGGTGTTACCATTGACGAACTGGAAGAGAGCCTGATTAATGATGACGAAGCTGCCTCCGCTTATCTTGTCATGGCTAAAGCGCTGGAAGATGGAGAACGAACGAAAAATGTTGCATGAAACACTTTTTAGGTAAGAGTTAAAACTCCCTGTTTACAGGGCTTAGCAGAGTTTTATATCTGAAAAAGCCCTATTTTGTAGGGGGTGGGAAACTTTAGAAGGTAAGTGTTGCGTGGGGCTTGGGACTCTATTCCTAGTAGTCTGTAAAGTGTCTAAAAGTTGCATAAAACAACATCCATTTTTGTTGATATTCAATGATGCAGTATATATATCTTACCCAACTTTTAGACTTTACAGACTACTTCAAGAGCTAAACCTGAAATTAGAATTATATGAGGATTATTCTCAAAATGTAGAGTCTGACGAATTATGATAGATATGCATCAAATGGGATGTTTTGATGCAATATCCATATTTTGCGGTAAAAATACAGCAATTTCTTTGGTAAATTGCGGTATTTTTACCGCAATTTTTGTATATTTGCAGCCGTAAACATCAAATAAGGAAAGAAATATGGAATTTTTGAAGCAACTTTCAGACAATCTTATCAAGCGTACCGATACTCGATACCTACGATATATGTATCATCAGATTCCTTGGTCGAATCGGATGACGGCTCTTGTTGGACCTCGTGGAGTCGGCAAGACAACACTTCTTTTGCAGTATATCAAATTGAATCTTCAGATGAAAGACACACTCTACGTGAGTGCGGAATCCATCTATTTCGCTAATCATACTCTCTTTGAAACAGCAATGAAGTTTAGCCAACTTGGAGGCAAGCATCTTTTTATCGATGAAATACATAAATATAAGGGATGGGCTACAGAACTTAAAATGATATACGATAATCTGCCAACCTTGCAAGTGGTATTTACCGGTTCTTCTGTGCTTGATATTTATAAAGGTACAGCAGATTTAAGTCGACGAGTACTGGTCTTTACGATGCAAGGTTTGTCTTTTCGCGAATACATCGGTATGGAAAAGGGCATAGACATTCCTGTCTCTACATTGGAACAAATCGTAAATAATGAAGTCGTTTTGCCGGAGGAGATTGAGCATCCGTTGGCATTGTTTAATGAATATCTGCGCAAGGGCTACTATCCTTTTTCTAAGGATGAGGGCTATCGGATGCGACTGAATCAAGTAGTGAGTATGACTTTGGAGACGGATATTCCACAATATGCCAATTATACGGTGATGGTGTCCAGAAAATTGAAGGAACTGATGCAGGTAATAGCTGATAGTGTGCCTTTCAAGCCAAACATGAGTACCATTGCTACAACTATCAAGGTGGATCGCAATAATCTGCCCGATTACTTCGAACTGATGGAGCGTGCAGGTTTGATAGCCCAGCTTCACGAGTCCACAGGAGGTGTGCGTGGTTTGGGCAAGGTAGAAAAGGTGTATCTTGATAATACCAATCTCTCCTTTGCTCTCTCTTCTTCGGTACCTGATATTGGCAATCAACGAGAGACTTTCTTTTTTAATCAGATGCGTGTGAATCATGCTGTCTTCAATTCTCCAATCTCTGATTTCCAGATAGAAGACAAGACTTTTGAGATTGGTGGTAAAAAGAAAGGTCAGAAGCAGATTTCTGAGGCTAAAGAAGGATATGTTGTGAAGGATGATATAGAGACAGGCATGGGCAATGTTATTCCTCTCTGGGCTTTTGGTATGAACTATTAGACAATTATAAGTTAATGAAGAAAACTATTCTTATCGCTTGTCTGGGACTGGTAAGTCTGGGCTTGCAAGCACAGAGCATTTCGCTCGCTGGTGAATGGAATGTGGAGTTGGGAAAGAGCGGTAGCGCTTTTGCCAAGAGTAAGCGTGCCTCGCAGGGTGAGGTGAAGCGTGCCATCCTTCCCGGTACCATCGATACGAACCGTCTGGGATTCGCTCCGAAAGATACGATGGAAACAACGCATCTTACGAGACTCTATGCCTATAAAGGAGCTGCAAGATATTCCAGAACCATCAATATCCCGAAGGACTGGAAGAAGAAGCCAGTAGAACTCTTCCTGGAACGTACCCGACCGACATGGGTGTATGTGGATGGAGAACTGGTGGATTCCTGCAACTTCATCTCTACTCCCCAGCGCTATCTGCTGCCAAAGAAGGTGAAGCCGGGCAAGCATCTCCTGGAAATCGTGGTGGATAATGGAAGAGGTGTGCCTGAGCAGGTTTACGGCTCCAGCCATGCTTATACAGAAGATACGCAGACCAACTGGAATGGAATTATCGGAAGGATAGAACTCCAGCTAGCCTCTTTTACCGATTGCAAATCGACAGAAACGCTGGCAGGAGCAATCCCTAGCCGTTCTGTAGATTCTCCTTCCGCCCTTCAGATGCCTGATTTCGCCAAGGATTTTCATATCAAGGGCGCCCACTTCTACGCCAATGGTCATAGGATATTCCTCCGTGGCAAGCACGATGCGGCTGTATGGCCGCTGACGGGACATGTGGAAATGAGCGTGGAAGGCTGGATGAAGTATCTCGGAACCTGTAAGAAGTATGGAATCAATCATGTGCGCTTTCATTCCTGGTGCCCACCGGAGGCGGCTTTCGTGGCAGCGGACAGCCTGGGAATCTATCTCCAGCCGGAACTTCCTTTCTGGGGGTCTTTTGATAAGAAGGATGAAAGGCTGATGGCATTCCTGCATCAGGAAGGCGAAAATATCCTCAGAGAATACGGTCATCATCCTTCTTTCCGAATGATGGCGCTGGGTAATGAACTCTGGGGCGACATCGACAAGATGAAGGAGTTTGTGGATGATTTCCGCAAGATTGCGCCAGATAAATACTATACCTTCGGAAGCAATTACTATCTCGGTTATCAAGGAATAAAAGAAGGAATGGATTACTTCACCACTTGCCGCATCGGAGGCGAGGGATGGGGCAAATACAATACTCATACCCGTGGTTCCTTCTCGTTTGCCGACGCTTACGATGGCGGAATGATCAATCATTTCCATCCTAATTCTACGATGAATTTTGATGAGGCTTGCGATAAGGCAGGAATCCCAATCATCTCTCATGAAACAGGCCAGTTTCAGACCTATCCTGACTATCGGGAGATGAAGAAATACACCGGAGTGCTTCATCCTTATAACTTTGAAGTGTTCCGCCGCAGGCTGGCTGCTGCCGGAATGCTTTCGCAGGCAGATGATTTCCACAAGGCTTCGGGCTTATGGAGCGTGAAACTCTATAAAGCCGATATAGAAATGGATCTTCGCACCAAGAATATGGCGGGCTTCCAACTGCTCGATATTCAGGATTATCCCGGTCAGGGAAGTGCTTTCGTAGGCATCCTCGATGCTTTCATGGAGAGCAAGGGAATCACTACGCCCGAGGAATGGCGCCAGTGGTGCTCGCCTGTGGTTCCTCTGCTGGAAATGAAGAAGTTCTGCTTCGAGGACGGCGAGAAGATTCAGGCTAAGGTAAAGGTAGCCAATTATGGTGGCACTTCGCTTTACGGCAAGAAACTGATGTGGAAGATAGGCGATGCTGAAGGTGTGATGAATATCTTTACTTATGATGAGGGATTGATAGATGTAGGCATCTTGGATGAGGAAATATCTGCAGATAAACCAGCCAAACTGAATGTTTCGCTGAACATCGAAGGAACGGAGGCAAGAAACTCCTACGAACTTTGGGTTTATCCGAAGAAGGCGTTGGAAAAGAAGGGTATCATTATTGCCAGAGATTTGAACCAGGAAGTAGTGAAAGTCTTGGAAAAGGGCGGAAAGGTGCTTTGGATGCCTGATAGTTTGCCTTATACTGTTGGCGGACTCTTCCAGACCGATTACTGGAATTATCGCATGTTCAAGACCATCTGCGAGAACAACAAGAAGAAGGTTTCTCCAGGAACTCTAGGCATTCTTACGAATCCGGAACATCCGATATTCAAGGGATTCCCTACGGAGATGCACACCAACTGGCAATGGTTCCCTGTCATCAAGGAATCGCATCCGCTGGTGCTTGACAACTTCGCCAAGGATTATCGCCCGATAGTTCAGGTGATAGATAATATCGAGCGGAATCATAAGTTGGGTTTGGTGATGGAATGGAAGGTGGAAGCCGGAAAGCTCCTCGTCTGCATGAGCGATTTGGAGAAGGCTTCGAAATATCCGGAAGGCAAGGCTTTCTATCAGAGTGTAATTGATTACATGCGCTCTGCCGATTTCAATCCATCTGCAGAAATAACGGTGGATGACTTGAAGAAGAAACTCGCAGAGAAGCCTCGTCAGGTTTCATTGAAGGAGCTGAATAATATCTCGCAATATTAATAGAAATTCTGTAAGTTGCGAATCTGTAAGATAAAAATAAACTGAAAATCAGCAAGATAACAAGAATAGAAAGACTAAATAAAACAAGAGCGGAAAGCCAGGAGTTAACAGCTGATTTTCCGCTCTTTTCATATCATCCTGGGATTAATCTTTATCCCAGGATAAACCTTTATATCATCTCTGTTGATTCAGAGATAGGATTTACTTCGCATTGATCTCCTTCAAGAGGCGGTCTGCGTGTCCCCACTTATCCATCAGGTAGAGCACATAGCGAATATCTACACCGATGCAGCGAGCCAGGCGCTTGTCGAAGTTGATGTCAGAGCTGAGGCTGTCCCAGTTGCCATCGAAGGCAAGACCAATCAACTCGCCCTTGCCGTTGAACATAGGGCTACCAGAATTACCACCGGTAATATCGTTGTTGGTGAGGAAGCAGAGTTGCATCTTGCCAGTCGCCTTATCCTGATACTTGCCGAAATCCTTCTCAGAGAGGAGCTCGTGCATGATAGGCTCAGCGTAGTAATCGATAACCTTATCGCCCTTCTTCATCTTTTCAACGATGCTCTCGGCTGTAGTGTAATAACCAGATGGCTTGCCGCCAAGGTCGAAACCGCCTACCTGACCGTAGCTCAATCGCATGGTGAAGTTGGCGTCGCTGTAGTGAGGCATGTCCTCCTCCATACGGAGCTTGGCAGCACAGAGATACTTCTCCTGCTCGGCGATGCTATCGTTGATGCTGCCCATCTGAGCAGCGAAATCTGCAAATACATCGTTCAGATCCATACCGAAGCTTACGCCTGGATCCTTCTCATATCCCTTCTTGTTGAAATAGAGCTTGGCACCCTTCTTCATGATGAGCGACTTCTCCCAGAGATAATCCACATACTTGGCGTAGTTGCCGCCAAACTCAGCGTCGATGGTCTTGTAGAACTTAGGCAACCACTTGCTGTCTACGTGCTCCTTGTAGTTCTTCAAGAGGGTAGCGAGCACTTCCTTATCGAGCGCCATATCCCATTCTGCAGAGTTATCTTCAAACTCATGATACTGCTTCTTCTTGTTCTTCTCAGGACCCTTCACCTCCATATTGGTCTGGAGCTTGATGGCACGGGTAGAGAACTCGATGTTGCTTCTTCTGGTGAAAGATTCAGAGAAGTTGGTCCAGGCGTATTTCACGTCTGCGCTCTCCTTGTAGAGCTTGGCGAGCTTATCGAAATCTACCTTGTGGGCAAGATCGTTGGCTGCCTTGGCTGTATCCTGCCAAGCACGGAGACGGGTTTCGTACTCACGCTTCAGATTAACGATGCCGATAGAGTCGATACACTTGTTCATACCGATGGCATTCTTCCAGTAGTTGGAAGAGCTGGCGTACTTGCTGTCGTACTTGATGCGGACAGCCTCGTCGGCACGCATGTGCTTCTGCATTACTTCCTGCTTTACGCCACGAACCTGGGCACGAGGCGCATTCTCAGCATCGCGCATGGTCTGGATTCCGTAGCTTGAAAGATAGCGCTCTGTGCTGCCTGGGTAACCCATGGTCATCGCATAGTCGCCATCCTTGTAACCCTGGAGAGAAACCTGTGCCCAACGCTTAGGATGATAAGGCACATTATCCTTGCTGTAGGCAGCAGGACCATTGGTCTTAGGGTCAGCATAGATGCGGAATACAGAGAAGTCGCAGGTCTGGCGAGGCCACATCCAGTTGTCTGTATCGCCACCAAACTTACCCATAGACTTTGGCACGGTGAAAACCAGACGCAGGTCGGTGAAGTCGCGGTAAGTAGTAGCGTACCACTTGTTGCCCTCGTAGAAAGGCTGAACGGTGATATGAAGGGTAGAATCGTTCTTCTTCGCCTCTTGGGTCATCTCGTTCTCCAGAGAATCGATGAGTTCATCGCGCTTCTTGTTATCGAGTTTCTCGTATCCGAGGCTCATCACCTTATCGGTTACATCCTTCTGTTCAACCATAAAGCTGACGAACATATTCTCGTTAGGCAATTCCTCTGCGTAAGATTTAGCAAAGAAACCATTGAGCATATAGTCGTGCTCCACGGTAGAGTGGCTTCTGATAGCCTCGAAACCGCAATGGTGGTTGGTAAATACCAAACCGTCTGGGGAAACGACTACGCCTGAGCAATAGCCAGAGAAGTTAACCACAGCATTCTTCAAGGCATTCTCGCCGTTGTAGAGCTGGTCGTAAGTCATACTGAAGCCTTCGCGCTGCATTATCTCATACACAGCGTTAGGCAAGTTGTAAATCGTCCACATTCCCTCGTCAGCGTGAGCGGTATTGATTCCGCAGAACGCCAAGATAGAGGCGATAAGGACCGTTGCTTTTTTCTTCATTTTATTCTTTGTGTTGTTGTTATATGATTTGCAAAGTTACGATTTTTCTGCGAGATAACATCAAGTAGAACAGAAAAAAGCAAAAAATTCCATCAAAGTTTCCTTTTTAGAGTTATTTCTTTCACTTATACTAGAAATATTCGATAAAAACGCAATGTTTTTCACTTATACATGAAAAAGGCTACAAAAGTAGCGAGTTTTTCTTGTATAAGTGAAAAATTAGTGCTATCTTTGCACCATAAAAAAGGTGTTTCTTATTTTTTGATGATCCATTTCCCTCCCTTGTCTGGTCCTATTCGTTCTATTATGTGATCTTCTTTCAGTTTCTTTATATGTTTAGAGATGGCACTTCGGTTGATTTCCAATCGTTTACTCATCTCATTGGTGGTGACAAATGGGTCGGATGCGATAAGGGAAAGGATAGACTCTTTGGTTTTCTGTCCACCTTTTCTGTCTACCTTTTCTGTTTTCTGTCCACCTTTTCTGTCCACCTTTTGATGAGGCGTGTGGGGGGCTTGTGGGGTAGCAAATCTTGGCTGTACCTTCCATTCATCTGTAGGATCTATATGCAAGTATCTGTTTTTGAGAACCCAACTTTCGTCTAGCAGCAAGTTTCTGAAGAAACGAACAAGGTAGATAGGAGAGTACTCTATATCTTTATTGATATTGCGATAATTGGCACGAACCAGGGCATTGCGGAAATACCAAGAGTGCTTGGCAAACATCTCATTATTCACCTTATAGCCTAAAGAGCGAAGATATTGGATGGTGAAAATCGCCGTGGCTCGGGTGTTTCCCTCTCTGAAAGCATGGATTTGCCAGATGCCTGAAATGAATTTAGCAATATGCTCAATCTTCTCATCATCCGTCAGACCTTTATATGAGAAGTTCTTCTCCTGTTCAATATCCCAATCCAAGGCTCTTCGCAAGTCTTCCCAATTCAGGTAGTTTACGGAATCTCCTTCGAGCACCCATTCTTTCTTGGAAATATCATACTGTCGGATTTCTCCTGCGTGCTTGAATACTCCCTCGAATATTCTTCGATGCAGGGAAACATATCCGTTGGTATTGAAGGCAAAGGTCTTGCTGGCGAGAATCTTCGCGATGTTGGCTGAAACCTTATCTGCCTCTTCCTCGTCTTCATCCTTAGGTGTGCGGACCGTCTTGCTCTGATAGTAAGAGTCAATCAGTTTTCTTGTTTCATCCAGAGAGATTTCCCCTTCGATGTTTCGCTTAGCCACATCTATGAGATACGCCGATGGTTGCAGCCCATCTACAGCCTGCAATCCGATAGCCGTCTTCCAGTTCTCGGCACTTTCCTTCTGCGAAGGCTCTCCTTGTCGAAGATACTCATCGAAGGATGCGAACTCGTTGATATTATCTTTATTCATAGATGTAATGCTTGATATTTAACTTTGCAAAGTTACTACTATTTCCCGAATTTACCAAGGCTTCGCTTGATTTTCTTCATAATTTGCCTTTTTGCCGATAACATTCCTGGTGATAGAACCTCCTGCTCCAGCATATCTAAAGCCATTCTTAACTCTTCGAGGAGTTCGGGATAGTACTTCATCTGCTCGTAGGCGAGCTTCATGCAGTAGCAGCGGATGGCGTAGGGCTGGGAACAGGCGGTAATCTTGGCGATGCAGAAATCGATGAAATCAGAACGGAGTGATTCTTCCTCGAATGGCTGACGGAGAAGGAGTTGGAGCATCAGGCGGCGCTTGGTCTCATTCTTCTCTACGAGAACTCGGTCTATTAAGTCATCGTGCTTGGCATAGAGCCACTCGTTGTTCTGCATGTCGAAATGAGTGAATACCCACAGGGCATTTGTGGATATTCGCTCGTCCTCATCAAATGTTAGTTGATAAAGATGAGCTTTTTTACGGTTATTACCATGGGTAAGAATGCAAATCTCATAGATGTCATCCATGCAAAGTTTCTTATTCAGTTTCTTCCTCATGCTTCTATGGCTTATTTGATGATGAAACTCTTCTCTACCTTGTGTTTAACAAATTCTCTAGCTGCGAATAGTGGTACATTTTCCATCCATTTTTGGTCTTGGAAACCTCGCATGGAGAAACGGATACCTTTGAGATGATAGGAGGCAAAATCGTGAGTGATAAATGCTGCTAGTGATTTTGCCTTTACATTCTCCTCAGCCTTTACTTCTATTGGTAAGATTTCGCTGCCGGCTTGTACTATGAAATCAATTTCTTGGGTAGAGCTTGGCTTACTGTAATAATATATGGGTAAGTAAGGAAGAGATTTCAGCTGTTGAAGCACGAAATTCTCAGTAAACGCCCCCTTGTATTCGCTAAACACGTTGTTGCCAATGAGAATCTGGTCAGGTTGTGCCATTGTGAGTGCTCCCAACAAACCTACATCAAGCACATATAATTTGAAAGCATCCATGTCTGCATAGAATTTTAATGGAGATTTGGCATCTCTTGTTCTTTCTACCTTATGGACGAGTCCTGCGTCAATGAGCCATTGTATTGCAATCTCGAAATCTTTAGCCCTAGCTCCTTTTCTTATTGCACCATAGATGAACTTCTTGTTCTCGCGAGCCAGTTGGGCTGGGATTGATTGCCATACCATTCTTACTCTTTGTGTCTGTTCTTCGGTGTGTTTGCTGATATCTGCCTCGTATGCATTCAAGATGTTTTGTTGAATTTGCCTTACTTGCATTGGGTTGTGATTTTGTGTAAATTCCAATACTGCTTCGGGCATACCTCCAACAAAGTAGTATCGTCGAAGGTATTCTATGAATTTTGGGGCGAGGCTGTTGATAAGTTCCTTATCTCCGCTTTGCAATAAATCCAAAAGTTGTTTCTCTCCATTGGCAAGTAGAAATTCCTCATAAGTCATGGGGTAGAGGTGCATGATGTCAACTTTACCGACAGGGAAGGATTCTCCTTTCATGTTCATGACACCGAGCAATGATCCTGCTACGATGATATGCAATTCTGGCTTGTCTTCACAGAAATATTTCAGCGAGGACAAAACAGGTGGAATCTCTTGTATCTCATCGAGAAATACAAGGGTCTTGCCAGGAGTGATGTCTTGGTGTGCATAAGCAGCAAGGCCGATGGAAAGTCTTTCTGCATTTGCGTCACCTTGAAAAAGTTGAGCAATGCTTTTGTTTTTGTAACAGTTGATGTAAACCATATTCTCAAATTCGTTGTTGCCAAACTCTTTGATGATATAGGTCTTGCCAACTTGTCTTGCTCCATACATGATGAGTGGCTTCCTGTTACTGGATAATTTCCAGTCTTTCAGATGGTTGTATATGAATCTTTTCATGTTTGCTACACTTTTGTGAGGGAATGATATTTGTGTCTGTGCATTTTTGTGAGGGAATAATGCCTTATTACCAACACTTTTGTGAGGGAATATTGCTGCAAAGATACTGATTTCTTTTGAAAAACCACAAAAAACGTCCTTAAAAATGTGTAAAACCACAAAAGGTCGTCCTTAAAAGTGTGATATTTTACAACAAGTCGAACTTAAAAGTGCAAAAACAGCTGATATGCAAGTGCGCATACCAGCTGCTTCTTAGTATGCTCGGCAGACCTGCTGACTGCAGTGAGCAGACCTGCTGACTAGGCTCAGCAGAGCTGCTGAGCCTAGTGGCAACTTTCTAGAAGCAGTCTCCTTGAACTCCATATTCTATCTCTTTGAACCTGATCAGACGTCTTCTTTCACTTGCGCAGTCATATTCTTCAGCTTACGGAGCCGTATCCTTCGGTTAACGGAGCCGTATCCTTCAGCTTGCATAGTCATATCCTTCAAAATACTCAGTCGTCTCGTTTCGTTCACTCAGCCGTTTGCTTTAGCTCTTACAGGGCGTCTTGCTGGCTGCTATTATATCCTGAGTATTGCTCGGGACCAGGAACATTGGGTCCTTTTGTCTATTCTTGAACCGCATGTGAAGGTTCTGTATAATATAAATAAAAGAAGTCCGTGGACTTACACATTGTCCACGGACTTCTTGGAATATAATCTCAATGATTGGAATCTCTTACTTTCTAAAGTACTTACCCACCACCGGCAGACTCTTCAATGGGAAATCCTTCTTCACGAGATAAGCGGCGAAGATGAGGATGAGTACCGTGTTGATGAGGCAGGCAATTCCACTGGCGAAGTATCTGTTAGCCTCGGTCATTCCTGCGAAGAGGATGAGGGCGAGAACCACATAAATCATAATCTCCTTCACCGGATAGTTGATAGGATACTTCTTCTGACCTACAAAGTAGGAGAGAAGCATGGCTGTTCCATATCCAGCGAAACCAGCCCAGGCACAGGCAATGTAACCATAGACTGGTACGAAGACAACGTTGATGGCAATCAATACCGCACAACCGATGCCCGAGAAGTAAGCACCCCAGATGGTCTTGTCGATGAGCTTGTACCAGAAACTGAGGTTGAAGTAAACTCCCATCATGATTTCGGCAGCCATTACGATAGGCACTACCTTCAATCCATCCCAGTAGTCGCGACCGATGATGTGGCGCAATACGTCCAGATAGCCTACCACTACAAGGAAAGCCAAGAGGGTGAAGATGACGAAATATTTCATCGCCGAAGCGTAAGTCTGTCGGTTGTCCTTATCCTTCGCCTTGCCGAAAACGAACGGTTCATAAGCATAGCGGAAAGCCTGGGTTATCATCGCCATAATCATCGCTATCTTGCTGGCTGCTCCGTAGATTCCGAGCTGTGCATGCGCATCGCCCTTCTCATAGATGTAAGGGAAGAGAATCTTGTCGGCTGTCTGGTTCAGAATACCGGCAATACCGAGCACGAGGATTGGCCAGCTGTAGCCCATCATCTTCCTGACGAGCACCTTACATTCACTCCAGGAGCATTTCTCGCCCATGAATCCTTCCTTCAGCTCCTTGTAGAAACAGAAGGTGATGGAGGCGGTACAAACCAGGTTGATGTAGAAAGCATAACCCACATCGTGACCATCCATGATGACGTAGTAAACCAGGTTGAGCGCAATGTTCAGACCGATGAAGAGCAACTTGAAGGCAGCAAACTTCAATGGGCGCTTCTTGTATCTGAGGTAAGCGAACGGAATGCACTGGAAGGCGTCAATAGCCACGGTTACGAACATGGTCCATACATAAGCCGGATGGTCGGCGTAGCCCATCGCATCGCTCAAAGGCGTGATGAAGAGGAATACCAGGGCGATGAAGAGTAGGGAAGTGAAGCCCACCATGCTCAATACCGTGTGATAAACCTTTTCTGAGTTTTCTCCCTCCTTGTTGACAAAACGGAAGAAGGTGGTCTCCATTCCGTAGGTCAGGATAACGAGGAGTAACGCCGTATAGGCGTACATGTTGGTGATGACACCATAACCACCACTTGCGGCGCTGATCTTAGCCGTATAGAGTGGTACAAGCAGATAGTTGAGAAATCTGCCGATGATACTGCTCAAACCATAGATGGCGGTATCCTTTGCTAAACTTTTGAGGTTTGCCATATTAATTTGTTTTTTTATTATCCGAAGAATAAATATGCTATAGCGATTGCTGCGATGACTCCTGCCAAATCGGCGAGCAAGCCGCAAGCCACGGCGTGGCGGGTATTCCTGATGCTAACGCTTCCGAAATATACTGCCAATATATAGAAGGTGGTATCGGTGGAACCCTGGAAGATGCAGCTCAATCTGCCCACAAACGAATCAGGACCATAGTTCTTCATCGCCTCCAGCATCATGCCTCGTGCACCACTTCCCGACAGCGGTTTCATGATGGCGGTAGGCAGGGCGCCTACGAAATCGGCATTCAAGCCGCATTGTTCTACCGACCACGAAATGCCTTGAATCACCATATCCATCGCTCCCGAAGCACGGAACACGCCGATGCCCACAAGGATAGCTACGAGATAAGGGATAATCTTTACCGCAGTAGTAAAACCTTCCTTCGCTCCCTCGATAAATGCATCATAAACATTCACTTTCTTCCAGAAACCCGCCAGGATGAAGCAGAGGATGATGCCCAGGAGAATCATGTTAGAAGCCAAGGTGGTAACCGTGTTCATCGTATCCTTGTCCATCTGTCCGAATCCCCAAATGATGATGCCTACGAAGGCGCACATTCCCAACAGAGTAGCGAGCAATACCGGCTGCAGGATGTTGATGCGCTGCCAGAGCGAAGTGATGATGATTCCGGCAAGCGTAGCCACGAGCGTAGCCATCAGGATAGGGATGAAGACATCCGTAGGCTGGGCTGCTCCATAGGAGGCACGGAAGGCAAGGATGGTGGTAGGGATGATGGTGAGTCCTGAGGTGTTCAGAACCAGGAACATAATCATCGGGTTCGTCGCTGTATCCTTCTTCGTATTAAGCTCCTGCATCTGCTGCATCGCCTTCAATCCTGTTGGTGTTGCTGCATTATCGAGTCCCAGCATATTCGAAGCGATATTCATGAAGATGCTTCCCATCACCGGATGGTTCTTCGGAATATCGGGGAAGAGACGGGTGAAGACCGGGCTGAGTGCTCTTGCCAACACATTCACAACTCCCGCCTTCTCTCCAATCTTCATGATGCCAAGCCAAAGGGCGAGCACGCCCGTCAGTCCGAGAGAAATCTCGAAGGCATTCTTGGATGAGTCGAAGGTGGAATCTACAATCTTCTGGAAGATAGTCGTATCTCCCATTGCCAATCCGATGAGTGCGAAGATGAACGCAATCACGAAAAATGCTATCCAAATGTAATTTAAAACCATAATTGTTTCATCTTGCGGTTTTTTCAACCGCTTTTATTGTGATAATGTTCTTGTCACAGAATAATATAATACCTGATAATCGGGTGCAAAAGTACAACTTTATCACAAAATTCCAAAGAAATTCGGGCTGAAAATCACAAAATTCCTATTGTTTTAAGGCGTTTTATCACAAAATTCCATGCTTTTCTCTCTTCGCTATCACATTATTCCCTATTCGTTATACTTTTTTAATCTCTCTTTTTATCCGATTTCAGAAAAAAGATGTACTTTTGCCGCTCAATTCATGAAAGACAGGAATTTGGTTATACAAAAACATTATTAAGGAAGCAAAGGACTTCTGTTATATTTTATGGTATGGACAAGAATGAGAGAATAAATAACGAGCAAGAGATGCCCGCTGAAACGAAAAAGAATCATTCCGCTGATGCGGATAGAGTAAAGGAAGTATATAAGGTGACGATAGCGGGAAGCATCATCAATGTGGTGCTGCTCGTACTGAAGTTTACTGCAGGTATTCTCGGACATTCGGCAGCTATGATAGCGGATGCCATCCATTCGCTTACCGATTTCGCCACCGATGTGGTGGTACTGGTATTCGTTAAACTGGGCAATAAGCCGAAGGATAAAGACCATGATTATGGGCATGGCAAATACGAGACGCTTGCCACAGCCATCATCGGCATTTCGCTCTTCGTGGTGGGTGTGATGATCTGTTATTCTGGTGTTACCAAGACCTATCGTGCCATTTGCGGCGAGACACTCCAACAGCCGGGCGTTGTAGCCTTGATAGCTGCCATCGTAAGTATCGTGATGAAGGAGTGGGCTTATCAGTTTACGGTTAAAGCCGGAAGAAAATATCATTCCGAGGCTGTAGTGGCAAATGCCTGGCATCATCGCAGCGATGCTTTATCGAGTATCGGAACGATGTTCGGTATTGGTGGTGCCATCATCCTGGGAGAAAAATGGGCGGTGCTCGATCCGCTTGCAGCCATCATCGTGAGTGCCTTCATTATCAAGGCTGCCTGGGGACTGGTGATGCAATCTGTAAAGGAACTGACGGATGCCAGTCTTCCGGAAATGGAGGAAGATGAAATCCTGAAGATTGCGAATGAAGAGCAGGGAGTAGGAGAGATTCATAATCTGCGTACCCGTCGCATCGGAAACAAGATTGCGATAGAAATGCACGTTCGCCTTCCGGGTTCTCTCTCGCTTTATGAGGCGCATGAGCATGCTACTCATATAGAAACAAAACTGAAGCAGCACTTCGGCGCAGATACCCATGTGGGAATCCATCTCGAACCGGTTAAAGTGAATGGAAAATATCAGAAACCGGAATAAGAATAATAGATATAGCCGGAATAAGAATAGCTGAAATAAAAGTAAACGAGCCTTGATGGTAGGATGAATCCTCCGTCAAGGCTCGTTTTATTTTGTTATTTGATATCCGCTCAGATTACCAGCCAAGATTTACGCTGGCTCCTGCCATAATCCACAAACCTGGCTGCTTAACTGCAGTGAGGTCGTAATAGCGGTGGCAAGTGATGTTGTCGGCTTTCACGAAGATATTGTATTTCTTCTCATCCCACATCAGTTTGCAATCCACCTTGGTGTATGGATGGTAACCGTTCATTCTCTGCTGCCATCTTACGCTCCACGATGCTGAAAGTTTGTTCCAGATCTTATGATCCAGGCCGAATACAGCCTTGTGCTTCAGATACTCCAATGCATAGAGTGATTTCAGAATGTTGGTCTCGGTCTTATGATCCTGATAGATGTAAGCATAACCCAACTTGATGCGAGTAATGAAACTGTTTGGTACCAACTCTCTCATGTAGATAGTAGCATCTACGTTGTAGCCCATGTTGTTGAGCTTTCCGATGTTCATCACATGATACTTGCTGTCTTTCTGCTCAGTCACGGATGTCTGAACCCAGTCAATCATGTTGGTGCCGTGAGCATAGAATCCGCTTACGGTTGCGGCAAAACCTGTCTGGCGATACTGGGTTCCTACCTTGAAGGTGGAGTTCTTTTCTGGGTTCAGGGTGATGTCGCCCTGCTGCACTACATTACTTATATATAAGTCGGTGTAGGTAGGCATTCTCAGAGCCTTGTTCCAGGATGCGTAGAACTTCCAGTTGTCGTTAGGGCGATAACTCATATCTACACCAGGATAGAAGCGGAAGTCGTTGTCAAGACCGGTATTCTTGTTAGCCAAGACACCAGCCGACAAGGTGAAACCGCCGAAGATGAAGTTGTGCTCCAACATGATGTTGGTGTTGGTGCGCTCACCCTTTCGGGTATATTGACGGTCGGAACCCGAGATATCCTTATAGTCTTTCTCTGCGAGTTCCTTACCCAATGCAGTAGAGTAGATGCACTCCTTGCTGATGTCGAAACCCACTGCGGTCTTACCCAAAGCCCAAGCCACGTTGGCATTCAGTCCACCACCATAAACATCTAGGTCGTGATAGTTCTCGCCTGCTGCAGCTCCAGCCTTTCCACGAATCAGCTGATAGTGATCCTTGAATTTGTTATAATAGAATTGTGGAGCAATCTCCCAGGTCTTCTCCTGGTTGTGCAGACTCAGATTGAGCGAAGCCAGACCATGGTCTGTCTTCTCATATTGGTTGTTGTATTTGGCGCTGTAGAAAGTATTAGCACCATAGCTTTGGGTAGCGATACCCAACTGGGCGTTGATGTCGAAACGCTGGTCGTAAGAGAAAGAGAGATTACCGTAGCCCTGTCCCTTCTCGAAGTCGCTGTTCTCCGTGCCGCCATCCGAGCGCTTGTAGCCTCCGCTTACGGAATAAGCCTGGGTCCACTTGCCCGTTTCAAAAGCTGTTTGAATGCGTCCCTGTGCTCCGAAGCTTCCAAAGCTTCCGCCTTCTACACTTGCAGATACCCCCTCACTCTTAGCCTTCTTGGTTACGATGTTGATGGCACCATTGAAGGCTGAAGTTCCGAATAAGCGCGATGCTGCCCCTTCGAGCACTTCGATGTGGTCGATGTCGGCAAGAGCTACAGGAAAATCAGAAGCATTGTGACCAGTCTGTGGATTGGAAATGTTGACACCATTCAAGAGAATGGTAATCTGGTCGAAGGTTCCACCATTGATGGAGATATCCGTCTGAACACCAAAGCCACCACGCTGACGGACATCCACGCCGGTAGCTAATTTCAATACATCGTTGATAGTCTGCGCAGCCGCACGGTGAATATCGTCGCGGGTAATGACAGACACAATCTTAGGTGACTGCTCTACAGTCATCGGCGCACGAGATCCGGTAACGCTCACCGCATCTAGCTCATAAGCCTTTCCGCCCTTGTAGAGGGTAGAATCAACCTTGGCTCCCTCTGTGCTTACGCCTGCTGCCTTAGCATGGCTCAGGGTAGCAACGCTGAGTGCGCCAACAAGTACCTCTCTTCCCAAAACTGCGAAGAGGGCGTATCTCTTGTTAGAGAATCGGTTGAACTTCAAGCTGTTGCGCTTGTTGAAAATTGTTTTGTACATTAAATAAAATGTTTATAAATGAATAATAAATCGAAGCCGCAAGCCTGCTCGGTTTTCGGCATTCGGGGTGCAAAGGTACGGTCTTTCCTCGAAATGACAAAGCAAAATGTGATTTATTTTATTTCCATCGTAAAGTTTTAATTTAAATCAAGCGAATTTGTATTTTACTCTTCACTCTTCACCTTTTCGCCTGAAATGCCGATAAACACTGGGGGTGTGAGAGGTGAAGAGTGGGTGCCCACTCTTCACCACTCTTCACCACTCTTCACCTTTTTTGAAGTTTTCGCCCTTTTGGGATTAATTGTTTTAGGGCTTTTTATCCGTTCCTGCACTAAATGCGAGGATTCTCTTACTAGGAAAAAATAATCGTCCTGTAGGAGATTTTTTTCTGTCACGACGTTTCGTTTTGTGCCTGGTCGGGGCAAAATATTGCCACGGCAAGGGCAATATTTTGCTCTCCTGAGATAAAAAGCTGAACGTCAGGACGCTGTTCAGGTGAAGGGTTGTGAAGAGTTGTGAAGAGTGAAGGACCACTCTTCACCTCCCGTAATGCCGATAAATACAGGGGTTCCCGGCGATTTGGTGAAGAGTGAAGAGTAAAATCGAGAGTGGCTTTTATGCCAATTGTTTTGAGCAGGATGCAATCTATTCCTATCTATTTTGCGATTTTCTTGGAGAATCATTTGCTTTTTCAGATTATTCTTGTATCTTTGCAACTGATATGAGCAGCCTTCAGCAATGACTTGGCATGGCTTTTGCTGAATGCTGTATGATTTCATCATTAAAACTATTAGTAAATAAAAAGAAAGGAACAGATAAAATGGAAAAGATCAACGTAAAAGAACTGAATGATAATATCTTCGACACGATAGGTAAGGAGTGGATGCTGGTTTGTGCCGGCAATAAGGAGAAATTCAATATGATGACCGCCTCTTGGGGTTGCCTGGGATGGCTTTGGAACAAGCCGGTGGCAGTAGTTTTTATCCGTCCGGAACGCTTTACCCACGGCATCATCGAGGAGAATGAATTCATGACCCTCTCTTTCCTCGGAAATAGCGAGGAGGCTCGAAAGATATATAACTTCTGCGGTTCTAAGAGTGGACGTGATTTCGATAAGGCAAAGGAAACAGGATTGACTCCTGTAGAGACCGATAACGGCAGCATTGCATTCGAGCAGAGTAGACTCACCCTGGAATGCCGCAAACTCTATAAGGACAATATGACAGCAGAGAAGTTCCTCGATAAGGACCTTTTGCAGTGGTATGGTGCCAAGGGCGGATTCCACGATGTCTATGTCGTGGAGATTACCAATGCTTATACAAAGTAATAATTAAGATATGGCTCAAGAACAGACAGCAATTCGTGAACGCCAGAAAACGAGGCTCAAGGAGCCGGGGCGTTACGTGGTAATGATGTTCAACGACGACTTTACACCGATGGACTTCGTGGTAGACATCCTCGAAACCATCTTCTTCAAGTCGCAGGCTGAGGCTGAAGCAATCATGCTCAAGGTTCATCACGAAGAGAAAGCCGTGGTGGGCACCTACAGCTATGACATCGCCAAGAGCAAAGTGGAGAAAGCGATGGAGAAAGCCCGTACGCAGAAGTATCCCCTGAAGCTCACTTATATGCCAGAATAATAAATGGGAATTTAGAGGGAAGTGAAGGCAAGTTAGAGTGATTTTTGGGGCCGGTAGCCCCTAGAATGATATTTACTTCTTTCGCTTTCCCCATAAAAAAGAAGGGAAAAGAATAGATGGATAGTATGGGATTAACCCGATATATGAGTGTCTTGATGGATGACGCAATGAAGCAGGCTCGGTTCTTCGATCATGAGTTTGTAATGCCGGAGCACATGCTCCTGTCTTTGCTCAGGCAGTATGCCTTCTGTCAGGCATTGCAGGAGGAAGGCGTAGATAGTCTCAAGATGCATGAGGACTTGGTGGGATGGCTCGCCAAGCAGGAGCGTGTGCCTGAAAATATCAAATATCTGCCTGAGCCTTCATCGCTCTTCAAGACAATGTTTGGTACGGCTTGCGCCTTGGCTGCTGCCGCTGACCGAAAACTCGTGAACGTGCCTCATTTCGTACAGGCAATGTTTGGCTTGCAGAATTCAGAAGCCGCATTCCTGTTGTGCAAGAATGTGGGCGACCGTCAGGGCGAATTCCTGGCGAGTGTGGATAGCTATTATCCGCTGGAAAACGAGGCTGCGGAGGCTAATATGGGCATAGGTGTTGACTATGATGACGACGATTATGACAATGACTATGATGAAGACGAGGAGGAAGGCAGAAGCCGACAGCCTCAGGATTGGCATCAGCTGGTTACCTGTATCTCTGATAAGGTGGAGGAGCATAATCCGCTCATCGGCAGAGAGCAGGAGCTGGATAGAACCATCCAGGTGCTCTGTCGTGCCGAGAAGAACAATCCGCTTCATATCGGTGAACCGGGCGTAGGTAAGACCGCCCTGGTTTATGGTCTTGCCAAACTCATCAATGAGAATCAGGTTCCTAATCGTCTCAAGGGAGCCCGTATCTATGGTATGGATATGGGACAGATGCTTGCCGGTGCCCAGTATCGTGGTGACTTCGAGAAACGCATCAAGATGGTGATGGAAGGAGCCGTGAAGGAAGGCAACACCATCATCTACATTGATGAGATTCATAACATGATAGGTGCCGGTCGTGGCTCTGATGGCGGACCTGATGCTTCCAATATGCTGAAGCAGTATCTGGAGGCTGGCGACATCCGATTCATCGGTTCCACCACCTATGAGGAATTCAACCGCTACATGGCTCAGAGCAAGGGCATCGTGCGCCGATTCCAGCAGATAGATATCAAGGAACCTACCGAGGAGGAGGCTATCAAGATACTGGAGGGCTTGCAGTATAAATACAATAAGTTCCACAATGTAACCTATCGCAAGGACGCCCTGGAATATGCCGTCCGTGCCAGCGCCAAATACATCAGTAACCGCTGTCTGCCTGATAAGGCCATTGACCTGATGGATGAGGCGGGTGCTTATCTGGAGGTACATCCTGTGGAATATCGCCAGCGTTCTTATGTTACCAAGGCGATTATCCAGCAGATTCTCACCAAGGTCTGCAAGATTGATGCGGCTGCCATCAAGGATGAAAATAATGACTCCCTGGCTACGCTCCGCCAGCGCATACTCGACAAGATCTATGGTCAGGACAAGGCTGTGGATAAGGTGGTTGAGGCTGTGATGATGGCGAAGGCAGGACTGGTGGATGATGACAAACCGATGGCGTCGCTGCTCTTCGTGGGGCCTACGGGAGTGGGTAAAACCGAGGTGGTCCGTGTGCTGGCTAAGGAGCTCGGCATCGAGCTGGTGCGTTTCGATATGAGTGAATACACCGAGAAGCATACCGTGGCTAAACTCATCGGTTCGCCAGCCGGATACGTGGGTTATGAGGATGGAGGACTTCTGACCGATGCCATCCGCAAGACACCAAACTGCGTGCTCTTGCTCGATGAGATTGAGAAGGCGCATAGCGACATCTACAACATCCTGCTCCAGGTGATGGACTATGCCCGATTGACCGATAACAAGGGTCAGAAGGCAGATTTCAGAAACGTGATCCTCGTGATGACATCGAATGCCGGAGCGCAGTATGCTTCGCAGGCAAATGTAGGTTTCGGTGGTAATGTAACTCGTGGCGAGGCGATGTTGGCTCAGGTAAAGAAGACCTTCAAGCCAGAGTTCATCAACCGACTTTCCGACACTGTGGTGTTCAACGATATGGATAAGCACATGGCAGAACTGATTCTTGCCAAGAAGCTTCGTCAGCTCGATGCGAAGCTGGCAGCCAAGGGTGTTTCCATTACGCTTACCGATGCAGCACGCGAGAAGATTCTGGAGTGGGGCTTCACCAAGGAATATGGAGCCCGCGAGATGGATCGTGTTATCGGCAACCGCCTGAAGCCAATCTTGATGAAGGCGCTGCTCTTCGGCAAGCTCAAGAAAGCAGGTAAGGGCTGCGTAGATTTCGATGGTAAGGAACTGGTGGTTAATTATTAAGAAGCTATGATATTACAGATAGATGAAAATGCGGAAGAGATTTATTTCCCCGATCCGCATTATGGTGATGAAGACGGTTGCTTTGCAATAGGTGGCGACTTGAGTATCGACCGCCTGCTGCTGGCTTATAGCAACGGCATCTTTCCCTGGTATAGCTTTCGCGACCAGCCGGAGATACTCTGGTTCTGTCCGATGAAGCGCTTCGTCATCTTCCCGGACGAAATCCACATCAGTCATTCCATGCGTACCTTGCTGAGGAAGAACAGGTACAGCGTGGGCATCAACGAAGATTTCGATGCTGTGATTCGTGCTTGCAGTAGGGTTGACGGGCGTTATGAGGCAGAGGGTGCTTGGTTGGGTGAAAATATCATCCAGGCATTCACCGCCCTTCATGAGCAGGGCTTTGCGGCAAGCGTGGAAGTATGGGATAATGAAACTGGTGAGTTGGTGGGCGGACTTTATGGTGTCACCATCGGCAAGGTCTTCATTGGCGAGAGCATGTTCTCCAGGGTTCCGTCGGGTTCAAAGATAGCCCTCATCTTCCTGGCTCGTTATCTGCAGGAGCATGGAGGCAAGATGATAGATTGTCAGCTGGAAACCCCGCATCTCAAGTCGATGGGGGGCAGATATATTTCCTACGAGGAATATATGGAAATCATGAATGAGGAATAATAGAGATTCTTTTTTGAATAGGAAATGATAAAGGCTAGGTTCCCGATTCTGGGAAACCTAGCCTTTGTTATTATTTGGCCTTTTGCTTTTTATTAGAATATCGGTGTGCCTATGCAGCCGTTAGGTGCCTGAATATGCAGCATCGCACATACGGTAGCGGCAATATCTGTCATATAGTGAGGCTGGGCACTCTCGCCGTGCTGGATGCCCCAACCCATAAACAGGCAAGGAATATGGATATCGTATGGATTCCATGCTCCGTGGGTAGTTCCCTTGCTGCTGTAATAATCGTAGTGACCTGGTTTCAGGACAATCTGAACACCTCCGCTGCGCTCGCGGTTATAACCGTTAATGGCGCGGAACTTCAGCTCTTCAGGGATGCTCTCGATAGAGGTCTTCTCCATGTCGAAGGCATAGTGCACGTCCTTGTCTTTCTTCAGTCTGTCTACTACCACCTGCTTGATGGCTGCGTAATCCAGACCGAGTTCCTCGATGATGTCTGTATTGAAGAATACCTGGTAGTTCATGATGGTTTTCACGAGGTCCTTGTCGGTGTTGAACTTTGTCTTCAGACTCTTGTTCAATTCATCTACCAGTCCCTTCTTATTCCAGATGCCGGCAGGGATTCGCTGATCCTGCAGGAAGGTAGCGTTGTTTACGCCTCCATGGTCGGCGGTGAGGAAGGTGAGATAATTTCCCTTGCCCACGGTCTGGTCGAGATAAGCGAAGAAATCTGCCAAAGCCTTATCTAATCTAAGATAGCAATCCTCTGTTTCGATAGCGTTTACGCCCACCTGATGACCGATGTAATCGGTGCTTGAGCAGCTGATGGTCAGCAAATCAGTATCTGTGTTTCTACCCAGATTTTCTCCCTCAATGGCAGCCTTGGCAATATCGAAAGTCAGGTTGCAGCCGAATGGGGTACTGCGGAGAATCTTGTAACCATGCTTTTTATATAAGGTAGGCAGATCGAGTGGCAATACTGCCTTTTCGCCTTCAACAATTCCATTCTCGTAGTTGTTGTCATCGCTGGTGCTCTCCTTGTAGGAATCGATAGGGTAGAGCGTCTCCCATTTCTTGGAAAGATACTTGTTTGGAAGTTTCTGCTTGTTGAACTTATTCACCCATTCAGGCAACTTATCCATATAGAAAGTACTGGTGATGAACTTGCCCGACTTGTCATCAAACCAGAAAGCGCCATTGGCGTGATGGCCCGCAGGGAGGATGGATGCTCTGTCTTTCAAGGCTACACCAATCACCTTAGAGCGGTTGTTGGTAGCCAGACGGAGTTCATCGCCGATGGTGGTTACCCACAGATTGCGAGGCGACATCTTGCCAGCCTTGCTGTCTGAACCTACCGGGTTGACGGTATCGTCGGCAGTACAATACACTACTTTTCCATCTTTCACGAAGTTGTTTCCTGCAATTCCGTGGATGGAAGGAACGGAACCGGTCCAGATAGAAGAGTGGCCGATGGCTGTAACCGAAGGGATATAAGGAATCTTGCAGTTTTCCACGCTGAATCCTTCGCCGAGCATTCTCTTGAATCCGCCTTCGCCGTAGCGGGCGTAGTAGCGATAGAGATAATCCCATCGCATCTGGTCGATAACGATGCCTACAACGAGCTTAGGACGTTGAGGCTGAGCCTGTGCAATGCCGCAGAAGCAGCAGAGCACGAAGATGAGTTTGATAATCTTATTCATAGTCAAAATGTCTTTTTTATACATAACCATTCAGTATTGTATATAACAATTCGGCTGCAAAGATACAACTTATTTTGGTATTTAACGATAAAAAAGACGATTTTTACCCAAACTTCTCATGGCGTTCAATACAGCCAGTACCGTAACACCTACATCGGCAAAGACAGCCATCCACATGGTGCCGAGACCAATGGTGGCGAGAATCAGTACGGCAACCTTTACTCCGATGGCAAATATCACGTTCTCGTGAGCGATATGAATGGTTCTTCTGGCTATCTTTACGGCAAGCGCAATCTTTCTAGGGTCATCATCCATCAGTACTACATCGGCAGCTTCGATGGCTGCATCGCTACCCAGTCCACCCATGGCAATGCCCACATCGGCACGCTTCAATACAGGGGCATCGTTGATGCCATCGCCTACATAAGCGAGCGTCTTGCCTGCTGGTTTCGTCTTCAGCAGTTGTTCTACATGCAAAACCTTGTCGGTTGGCAGCAGTTCTGCGCGGCACTCGTCCAGTCCCAGTTTGTGGGCTACATCTTCTCCCACTTCTCTGCGGTCGCCCGTCAGCATTACCGTTTTCTCTACTCCAAGTTCTTTCAGCTCTCTGATGGCATGGGCGCTTCCTCCCTTAAGGGTGTCGTTGATTACAATATGTCCCGCGTACTTGCCATCAATGGCGACGTGGATGATGGTTCCCACCTGGTTGCAGTCGTGCCATTGGGCGCTGATGCTTTCCATCATCTTCTTGTTGCCCACGCAAACCACCTTTCCGTTCACTTGGGCACGGATACCCTGTCCTGCAATTTCCTCTACATCGGTCACCTCGCAGCCATCCGTTGCTTCTTGAGGAAAGGCAGTACGCAGGGCTGCTCCGATAGGATGAGTGGTGAAATGCTCGGCATGAGCTGCCAGATGAAGCAGGATTTTCTCCTTGTCAGAATATTCGCCAATATGCACATTATCTGCATCGTGGGATGAATGGTCTGGGCAGGAATCATCAGCATGAACAGCTGCCACGGCAAACTCTCCGTGGGTCAGAGTTCCGGTCTTGTCGAACACAACGGTTCCCACCTTGGCTAAAGCATCCATATAGTTGCTGCCCTTGATGAGAATACCGTTCCGGGATGCTCCGCCGATGCCGCCAAAGAAGGTGAGGGGCACGCTGATGACCAGGGCGCAAGGACAGGAAACTACCAGGAATATCAAGGCGCGGTTGAGCCATAATGGGAAGTTCTCGCCAAAGGTTCCTTCACCTACGATTCCTGTTGCTGCCAGGAATGGAGGAATAACCGCCAGGGCAATGGCTGCGAAAACAACGATAGGAGTATAGACTCGGGCGAAACGGGTGATGAAAGCCTCGCTCTTCGACTTGTTCTTGTCTGCACTCTCTACCAGAGAGATAATCTTGGATACGGTACTTTCGCCAAAACTCTTGGTGGTGCGTACACGAACCACTCCCGACAGGTTGATGCAACCAGACATGATAGTATCGCCTTCATTCAAATCCCGTGGCATACTCTCACCTGTCAGGGCAATGGTATTCAAGGCTGAGTTTCCCTCAACAACAATACCATCCAATGGAACTTTCTCTCCCGGACGGATTACGATAGTTTCTCCTATCTTGACGTCTTCCGGCGAAACGGCCTCTACTTTTCCGTTTCTTTCAACATTCGCTACATCCGGTCGGATATTCATCAGATGCGAAATACTGTCGCGGCTCTTTCCTTCCGCATATCCTTCGAAGAGTTCGCCCACCTGAAAGAAGAGCATCACAAAGACTGCCTCCGGGAATTCTGTATCTGATTCTGGGAAGAATCCGATGCAAAGTGCTCCGATGGTTGCAATAGCCATCAGGAAGTTTTCGTTAAACATATCGCCCTTGGCAATGCCTTCTGCAGCTTCGCCCAGCGTCTCATGTCCTATCAATAAATAAGGAATGAGATAGACGAGGAGTAACTGCCAGGTAGCCAGACTGTATTCCTTTTCGATGAAAACAGCGATAATCAGGAGGATGATGGTTGCTCCTATCAGAAAGAGTTTGGATTTCAAACCGCCTTCTTCATGGTGATGATGGTGGTGGCAACCGCACCCCTGGTGCTCATGTTCTTCTGTGCCGCATGAGCAATCATGATGATGTTCATGATGATGTTCGTGAGAATCTTCACAATGGCATTCATGATGATGTTCGTGAGAAAGTTTCATTTCTTCCATAATTTTGCAATACTTTTAGTTCTATATAACCCGGAACATTCAGTTCCTTTTTCTATTTCGGTTGCAAAATTACGAAAAGGTTTCTGCAACTTGGTTGCAAAAGCCCCAGTTGCCCTCTTTTTCTTGCCGGATTCTCTTACTCAGTCGTTTGGCTTCTTGGGCAAAGTAAGAAGAAACTGATGGAGTGACAAATGTTTCATAAGGTGTGTTGTAACATCCTCAATACATGAGCCGCCACAAAGATATACAAACATTAGAGAACGTAGAATCTCGCTATATTAATAGCCATACAATGTACATCTCAATCCCAAGGTGAAATCTATTGTTTGATCCAAAAGAGCATTAAATAACTCCATAAACGAAAGAATTCCTCCAAAAGGAGCAAGTTTCTTAGATTTTATTTGTATTTTTGCCATGTCATTCAGAGTTTTATTTGTTTTTATATACAACACTAAGATAAGTGAAATTTCTGACATGGTAAAATCCAAAGCAACTATGTGTTGCTCTTATAAAATTAATATTAAATTATGGTGTTACGGAAATTAGGAATAAGAAAAATTTTTTAAGATGAAACATTGTGTGATATTTATACTAATAGGGCTATTGGTAACAAGTTGCATTCATGGTGATTACTGGGATTTAGGCAATGGTTACTCTTATTGTGAAAGAAGTATTTGTAAGCAAGATGAAAAGGGAGTTGATACGTTGGTACTATTTCCAGAAATCATAGATTATGCTTATAATGAACGGTATATCGTGGCATATCAAAAATTTGATCCTGCTTCACTTGATAATGATACTGTTTGGTTCGGAAAGGATATTAAATATTATCAGCAAATGAAACTGCAAGGAAGAACGTTTTGGATTATAGACAAAGTTAAGGATACGATTTATGGTCCATTGGATAAAAGTAGATATGGCTGTATTGTAGATTCTTTAAGAATTCAGCTAGCTTTACATAATAAGAAATGATGCCGTGAAGAGCTGTGGAACATTTTCATATTAAAAGAAGATAATACAGTAAGATGGATAGATTGATAGAACTCATAAAAAGCAATTCCTTCTCAGCAGCAGAAAAACTGTTGAGAAAGGAACTTGCTTTGTCACCAAATAACTGCTATTTGTTGACTCAACTTGCAAATGTCCTATGGAACAGATGCAAAGATAAGGAAGCTTTGTCTTATGCCGATAAAGCAAAAGAGGTATGCCCTGTCATGCCTCTCTTGAATTATACTCGTGGCAGAATCCTTTGGTCGTTAGAAAAATATGAACAATCCATAGAAGAGTGGGATGTTGTTTTAAATATGACTATTGAGGAGGTTGCGGAAAATGGCTATGGTGTCAGATGGGCAAAGTCTGTCATCAATGATTCTAGATATTATAAGGCAGATTGTCTCTATCACCTTTTTAAAGATAAGGAGGCCTTGGCTCTCATGGAAGAGCATTTGTCACACCGAGGAAAAGGTATTGAAAGCGATTTCTCCAAAAAGGAAGCTGTTCTTTTCTATAAAGTATTAAAGTATAGTCATCCAAGGACTGTTGCAAAAGCCTCAGATATAGGATATGCTTCTGAATCTCAGCGGAATCGAATCTTGAAAAAGATTGATGCTTTGGAAGAGAGTAACAATAAGGAGAAACTAGTGCATTATCTTCGTGTCATTTGCAAGCGTTATTCCAAAGAGTATTATTTGAAGACGATTCTTTCCGAGACCTATAAGGCCGTTGGGGATAAGGCTGGTTGCTTAACTTATGCAAAAGCTGCTTTTGAGCAAGAGCCCAATGACCCTCTTGTTAAGTATGACTATGCTGTTGCGTTGATGTTTAACGGTTTATCTGAAGATGCTCTTTTGCAGTTTGAAGAATTTGTTGCGTTAGGGTTAGATTATATCGCATTCTCTGAACATGGTGAAGGAGTAAGATGGGCAAAGAAACTTTTGCGGAATACGCAAAAACAAATAGACCAAATTCAAGCAAACTTGCAATGAAAAAAGCAGTTAAGCTATTTCTGCTTAACTGCTTGATATTCAAAGTGGACCAGCTAGGGCTTGAACCTAGGACCTCCAGATTATGAGTCTGTTGCTCTAACCAACTGAGCTAAAAGTCCATTGAATTTTTATCAAATTCGAGTGCAAAGATACTAGATTTTAGGCAAATAACCAAATAAAATCTTAAAAATTTTCCTTGAATCAGAAAAATAGCGTATCTTTGCACCAAATTATGTGCGCACACGTGCGTATGTACTTATTAATCGTACAAAAGAAAAGTATTTCTATTCAGAAATGGACATAGACAAAAACAAAAGAATCGGTCTTACCGACGAACAAGTAAAACAGAGTAGGGAACAGCATGGCAAAAACGTGCTAACCCCTCCTCAACGTACTTCATTATGGAAACTGTATTTGGATAAGTATCGCGATCCGATTATCCAGATACTTCTTGTGGCGGCTTTCGTATCCCTCATCCTTGCTTTTATCGAAAAGAATTTCATGGAGACCATCGGTATCTTCGTGGCAGTTTTCCTGGCTACTACCGTGGGCTTCTACTTTGAGCGCGATGCGGCTAAGAAGTTTAATCTGCTCACGGCACTCAGCGAAGAGCAGCCGGTAAAGGTGCGCCGCAATGGTAAGGTGATGGAAATTCCACGCCACGATGTGGTGGTGGGAGATGTGGTACTCGTGGAAGTGGGCGATGAGGTACCTGCCGATGGCGAACTCATCGTCTGCAACGACCTGCAGATTAATGAATCTACTCTTACGGGCGAACCGGTTGCCGAGAAATCTCTGGAAGGCGGTGGCGATGGAGCTTATCCTCGCAACGTTATCCTCCGTTCTACCATGGTGATGAATGGTAGGGGCGAGTTCGTGGTTACTGCCGTGGGCGATGCTACCGAGATTGGTAAGGTGGCGAAGAAATCTACCGAACAGACTTCGGTGGAGACACCGCTTCACATGCAGCTCGATAAGTTGTCGAAGATGATTTCCAAGGTAGGCTCCGTGGTATCTGTGGTAGCCTTCTTCATCTTCCTGATTCATGATATCCTCACCAACCCTGCATGGGGCGGCAAGGATTATTTCTATATGGCAGAAATCGTGCTGAAATACTTCATGATGGCTGTTACCCTGATTGTGATGGCGGTGCCGGAGGGATTGCCGATGGCGATTACCCTTTCTCTGGCACTCAACATGCGAAGGATGCTGAAGTCGAACAATCTGGTGCGCAAGCTCCATGCCTGCGAAACCATGGGTGCCGTTACCGTGATCTGTACCGATAAAACCGGTACGCTTACCCAGAACAAGATGCAGGTGAGCGCCCTGGAACTCAAGCAGGGCGATGAGGCGCTGCTCGATACTGCCATCGCCCTCAACTCTACAGCCGAGTTGAATGACGGCAAACCTATCGGAAACCCTACCGAGTCGGCTCTCCTGCTCTGGCTCGATGCCCAGGGCAAGGATTATGAAGAACTCCGCAAGCAGGTGAACGTGCTCAAGCAGTTGCCTTTCTCTACCGAGAGAAAGATGATGGCAACCTTGGCAGAAGTTGATGGCGAAACCTATCTCTTCGTGAAGGGTGCGCCTGAAATCGTGATGAAGAAATGCATCATCGAAGATAGAATGCTGAAACAGACGGCCGAAGAACTCGACGAGTGGCAGCATAAGGCGATGAGAACCCTGGCGTTCGCCTATAAGAAGGTAGAAACTTCTATCATGAGAACATCCAGAACCTCTACTGCCGAAGTGGTAGCACTTCTCGATGCCAACGATCTTCAGTTGCAAGCCATTGCAGCCATTGCCGATCCTATCCGTCCGGATGTTCCTGCTGCCGTGCAGGAGTGCCGTCATGCGGGTATCGAGGTGAAGGTGGTTACGGGTGATACGGCTGCTACCGCCTTGGAGATAGGCAAGCAGATAGGTGTCTTCGAAGATGAACCTGAGAATATCGGAGCTGATGGCTCCATGACTTCGCTCGACCAGCAGATGATTACGGGCGAACAGTGGGAGGCTCTTTCTGACGAAGAGGCTTACGAACGGGCAAAGGATATCCGAGTGATGAGCCGTGCCCGTCCTACCGATAAGCAGCGACTGGTGGCCATGCTCCAGAAGCGTGGCGAGGTGGTTGCCGTAACAGGCGACGGTACCAACGATGCTCCGGCGCTTCACTATGCCCACGTGGGCTTGTCGCTGGGTTCGGGAACTTCCGTGGCTAAGGAGGCTTCGGATATGACCCTGCTCGATGATTCCTTCAAGTCTATCGCCAACGCCGTGATGTGGGGACGCTCGCTCTATCGCAACCTGCAGCGCTTCCTCTTCTTCCAGTTGGTAGTAAACGTGGCAGCCCTCCTGCTGGTGCTTGGCGGCTCAGTTATCGGAACCGAGATGCCGTTGACGGTAACCCAGATTCTCTGGGTGAACCTCATCATGGATACCTTTGCAGCCTTGGCGCTCGCCTCATTGCCTCCATCTCACGAGGTGATGAAGGATAAACCACGCAAGGCATCCGATTTCATCATTAACAAGAGCATCGGTTTCGGCATTCTGTTCTGCGGCATCGTCTTCTTCCTCGTTATGTTTGCCCTGCTGGTTTACTGCGAGCGCAGAGGCAAGGGTGGAGTAGATGTGCATGAACTGACCATGTTCTTCACCACCTTCGTGATGATCCAGTTCTGGAACCTCTTCAATGCCAAGGCGCTGATGAGTCATCACACCGCTTTCCGCCATTTCCTGAAGGATAAGGGAATGATTCTGGTGCTTGTACTGGTATTGGTGGGTCAGTGGATTATCGTCACCTTTGGTGGCGAAATGTTCCGCACCACACCATTGTCGCTCCACGAGTGGCTGCTCATCATCGGCTCAACCTCCGTTGTACTTTGGGTGGGCGAGCTATGGAGAGCTTTTAAGAGAATGATAGCAAAGAGAAGATAACCCACAGGGGATTCTTCTGATATGAACGATAAAGATAGAATGAATACAATACATTATAACGATACCGTGCAGTTGCCGCCATGTGTGGCAACCATCGGTTTCTTCGATGGGGTGCATCGGGGACATCAGTTCCTGATTCATCATCTCGTAGAGACAGCACGAAAGGATGGCTTGCAATCCACCGTCATCACCTTCGATGCGCATCCCCGCAAGGTATTGCAGGCGGATTATCAGCCTGAGATGCTGAGCACGCTCGATTCCAAACTGCTGCTGCTTTCGAAGACGGAAGTGGATAATGCCGTGGTGCTGCATTTCGACAAGACGATGGCTGCGATGTCGGCAAGAGAGTTTATGCAGCAGGTGCTCCACGACCATCTCAACGTAAGGAAACTCTTCATCGGCTACGACCATCGCTTCGGTCACAACCGCGAGGAGACTTTCGAAGATTACTTGCGCTACGGCAAGGAGATGGGCATTGAAGTAATCCGGAACGAGGCCTTCCAGATAGATGGCATCAACATCTCTTCTTCCGTAATCCGCTCTTTCCTGAAAGAGGGAGAAGTGGAGATGGCAGCCCAGTGCCTCGGTTTCCCTTACACCCTCATCGGAAAGGTGGTGAATGGATTTCATGAAGGCAGAAAACTCGGCTTCCCTACAGCCAATCTCGATATCTCGCATTTCGGGCAGTTGATTCCAGCTCCTGGTGTCTATGCCGTAAAGGTAAGACTGGAGAATACGGTGGTATGGAAACGGGGAATGATGAATGTGGGCAATCGCCCAACCTTCAATGGCAAGCAGATAACCCTGGAGGCTCATATCTTCAATTTCGATGGCGACATCTACGACCAGCTCCTGCTTGTAGGCTTCATGAAGCGGATACGGGGCGAGCAGAAGTTTGATTCGCCTGAGGAACTGGCAGAGCAGTTGAAGGAGGATGAGAAAACAGTAATGGATTTTTTTTATAAGGAGATAGATAACAATGGCAAAGATTAATTTAAAGAGAGGTTTGACGGATGTGGTCCTCTACCTTATTGTATTTATAGTAGTACAAATCATCATGATGTATGCCGGTGCAGGAATCTGGGCTGGTATCAAGGGCGAAGGTTATCAGGCAACGCTTCAGGCTGCAAGTACGGGCGGTAACGCCATTCTTACGGCGCTTGTTTCGGTGTTCAGCAGTGTCATCACCCTCATCATCTTCCTGAAGACGAAGTGGACGCCGCTTACCCGCAGTTATCTGCTTTCCAAGCCTTGGGGCACGCTTCTCTGGGTGGCATTGTTCTCCCTGGGAACCATCATTCCCCTGTCGTTCCTCTATGAACAGCTGGGCATCGAGATGGATGAGAATACCCAGCAGATATTCTCCTCGCTGATGAAGGAGCCTTGGGGCTATGTAGCGGTCGGCATCCTGGCGCCTCTTGCCGAAGAGGTTGTATTCCGTGGAGCCATCCTCCGCACCCTGCTGGGCATCATGAGCAAGAAGAACCATTGGGTTGCCATCATGATTTCGGCAGCCATCTTCGGAGCGGTTCATTGCAACCAGGCGCAGTTTATCAATGCCCTTCTGATGGGCTTGCTCCTGGGTTGGATGTATTATCGCACCGGGAGTCTTGTTCCGGGCATCCTGCTCCACTGGGTAAACAATACGATGGCGTATGTACTTGCCAATATCATGCCGCAGAGCGACGGTAAGCTTATCGACCTCTTCCATGGCGATGAGAAGACCATGTATTATGCCGTAGGCTTCTCTCTCTGCATCATGATTCCAAGTTTCATACAGATGATTATCAGATTAAAGAAAGCAAAGGCTTAAGAGATAAATAAACGAGTAAAAAGGTTACCTGAATGGGTAGCCTTTTTTCAGATATATAATCAGATAGATAAGTAGATTTTATGAAGATTATAGAAAGCAGCATTATAGGAAAGAAGAGCCAGGAGGCTTGTGAGGATGGAATGGTCATTACCGATGATTTCATCGCAGTGATTGATGGCAGTACGAGCAAGACTCCGAAGCATCTCAATCCTGATATGAAGAACGGAAGATACGCCATGATGCTTATCTCGGAGTATATTCGTGAGGAGTTGAAAGCGGATGCCTCGGTAGATGATTTCTGCCAGGGCGTTACTGCCTATATTTATAATAAGGTGTATGAAAAGCTTGGGGTGGAAGAGCGGTTGAAGGAACATCCCGAAGAGCGACTTACCGCCTCTGCTATCCTTTATAGCCGGACAAGGAATGAGGTCTGGATGGTGGGTGATTGCCAGGCAATCATCGATGGAAAGCTTTATGAGAACGGCAAGCCTTATGAGCAGGAGATTGCCAGAAAGAGGGTAGAACTGATAGAGCAGGGCCTTTCGCCTGCTGAGGCTAGAAAGCAGATAGAGCCATTATTGATCGAGGCGATGCTTTCCGGGCAGAACCAGACCTATACGGTTATCGATGGATTTCCTATCTATCGGGAGGGAGTGAAGGTTGTAGCGTTGAAAATGAAGCCTGCTTCAAGTAGCATTGAAGTATACTTTCAAGAGCAAACGAAGCCTATTTCATCTCCCAATGAAGTAGTATTGGCTAGCGATGGCTATCCTTTCCTGAAGCCTACCTTGGCAGCGAGCGAGGCGGCATTGGCAGAGCAGATTGCCAACGACCCTCAGAACATCCATTCCTTTATCGCCACCAAGGGCATCGTAGAGGGCAATAAGAGCTTTGATGATAGAACTTATATTCGATTTGTTTATTGTCAGTAAATAAAAAGCCGCAGATTTGTTTATTGGTAATAAACAAAAATGGCTGATTTCGAAAGAAAAAAATAACAAGTAATGGCAAGGATTTCTATCCGGCAAGTGATGTATTCCCAAGAAGAAAACGATGACTTCTGTACCGAGAAACGGTGAGTTCTGGAGGGGAAACTATGAGTTAGAATTCGTTAACAAAGAGGGCAAGGAGTTAACAGGTTAACAGTTAACAGCTGTTTTTTGCATCCTCCCCCTCCTGCTTACCTTATAATATTTAAATATATATATACTTATTATTATATGTGAGTGGGGAGTAGTATGCATTTTCGGGCTGTTAACTGTTAACCTGTTAACCCCCATCAGGAAAACCACCCTCTTGATTTCTCCTTCTTGAGCTAGCCTGGAGCCTTATATGAAGGCAGGCAAGAGTCATCAATGATGACCGGCAGGAGGCTTAAATGAAGACTCTTGATGGCGCTAAATTGTGCCCCACGAAACCATGAATTAGTTTATTTTATAAAACAGCAAGGGCTGCCAGTACATCCTGGCAGCCCTAATACGTTAGTATGTTATGAAAAATTTGAGAGAATTGAAACTTCACAGTTTCATAATTGTTTTACTAAACATGATTTTTATATAGAGAAAGCATAGAAATAACTACTTCAATATCGTAGGAGTTGCATTGGTGGTGCTCACCTGGTCGATGCCCGTGCGCTGCATGGAATCAACGGCAGCAGAATCGCCCATGGCTACGGAAACACCCTTTCCGCTCTTTGTATATCCTACGTTTTCAATCTGATTATCGACATCGTTCTGGAAAGGAACCTGAGCAGCATTGCCCAAGGTCAGGACGATAGCTACTACGGCAGCAGCCTTGAAGAGCGGCTTCAGGCGCTCTGTCAATGAAACCACCTTCGCCTTGTTTGGCTCCTTGGTGTATTCATCCTCAATCATCGCCATCATCTTCTGGTCGAAGTCATCACCCAATGTCTCATGCTTAGCCTCACCCATTTCGTAAGAGAAGAGTGCTTTATATGGCTTCAGCTCGGCAGGCAACTCGTCCTGGCTGAAGAATGCGCGGAGAATCTCCTCCTCTTCGAGAGAAGTCTCTGCCTTCCAATAGCGGTCCAAAAGTTGGTTGATGTACTTATAATCCATAACTGTCGAATTGTTGAAATCTTTGTTTAACTGTTTGTCGAGCTCTGAAGATATTCACCTTGACCTGGTCTTCGGTGATGCTGAGGATGTCTGCTATTTCCTTATAGGATTTTCCTTCGATGTCTCGAAGTTGCAGACAGCTGCGCTGCTTCTCGGGCAGTTCATTAATGATGTTCCTTACGATGTCCAGCTTGTCTTTCTGAATCATGCGTTCGGAAGGAGTGGATGATGTCTCGTCGAGCCTTTCCGTGGTCTGCTCTTCCAGCGAATCGTTCTGATTATCCATCTTCTTGATGCGGTCGAGCGAGAGGTTGCGGGCGATGGTGAGGCTGTAGGCCTCGATGGAGTCGAGCTCCTGCCATCTGTCGCGGGCATTCCAGACTTTAATCATGGTATCCTGCACAACGTCCTCCGCTTCCTCCCGGTTGAGAGTAATGCGAAGGGCCAGCCTGAAGAGTTTATTCTTCAGTGGCAAAACATCGTTTTGGAAACTGATTTTTTTCATCCCTCTATAATTAATGACGACTTACCTGTAAGAAAGTTACAGGCCAGTACTAAAAAAGTTATTATTTAACAATCTCTAACAAATTTGGCGTGGAAAGCTTTTGCCCTTACAGGGCGATAGCAGCCCACATTCCTAACCCCAGGGTGTTACCCTGGGCTAAGAGCTTTTGGGCCTTCAGCCCGTACTTGAACCACATGTGAAAGAGTAAGAACGAAGAGTGATGAATTCTTCACTCTTCGTTCTTCACTTTTCACTTAATAACAGTTCCGTGCTTCCCGTCGATGGCGGTAGCGAGGGTGATAATCACCTCTTTCACACCAGCATCGATGGCTGCAAGGGCATTCTCCAGTTTCGGAATCATGCCGCCTGCCACGGTACCGTCTGCTTTGTATCTCTCAAAATCGGCATGGGTAATCACTGGAATCACGCTGTCGTCATCCTCAGGATTACTGAGCACGCCTTTCTTTTCAAAACTGTATATCAATGTCACGTCGTAGTAAGGAGCCAGAGCCTTGGCTGTCTCGCTTGCGATGGTGTCGGCATTGGTATTGAGGATATTGCCCTTTCCGTCGTGGGTCAATGGAGCCATCACGGGGGTAATGCCTTCGTTAATCAGGGTCTGGAGCATCTTGCCGTTGGCACGCTCTACATCGCCTACGAATCCGAAGTCAATGCCGTCCTTCAATGGGCGCTTGTGACTATGGATTACGTCCATATCGGCACCTGTCAGGCCGAGGGTGTTCACGCCGTTAGCCTGAAGCTTGGCAACCAGATTCTTGTTGACCAAACCGCCATAAACCATGGTTACCACCTCCAGCATATCTGCATCGGTGATGCGACGGCCGTTTACCATCTTGCTCTCAATGCCGAGGGCTGCGGCTACCTTGGTGGCACGGCGTCCACCGCCATGCACCAGTACTTTCTTGCCGGGAATGGCTGCAAAATCCTTCAAGAGCTGTGCCAGCTTCTCGCTGTCTTCAACGATGGCACCGCCTACCTTTACTACTGTTACTTTTTCCATATTGTTACTTTGAACATTGAACTTTGAGCTTTGAACATTGAACTTTATGATTAGTAAAGCAATTGAATTCTTCACTCTTCACTTACTGAAGATATGTGTATCCGAAGAGACCATTGCGATAGGTGCCCAGGAATTCCTTACCCTCATCGAGAGAAATCTTGCCTTCCTTCACACTCTTGGTTACCCACTGCTCCAACTGGCGGACGAGCTTCTTAGGATTGTACTGTACGTAATCCAAAACCTCCTCCACGGTCTCGCCATCGAATATCTGGTCGATGCAGTACTTGCCGTTCTTTACAGAGATGTGGGCTGCATTGGTGTCGCCGAAGAGATTGTGCATATCGCCCAGAATCTCCTGGTAGGCACCTACGAGGAACACACCGAGATAGTATGGCTCGTTCTTCTTCAATGGATGAAGTGGGAGAACGTTGCCGATATGACCGTCGGTTACGAAGTTGGCTATCTTTCCGTCGCTGTCGCAGGTGATGTCCTGCAAGGTAGCGTTGCGGGTAGGGCGCTCGTTCAGACGCTGGATAGGCATGATAGGGAAGAGCTGGTCGATGGCCCAACTGTCTGGCAGGCTCTGGAACAGTGAGAAGTTGCAGAAATACTTGTCGGCAAGAATCTTGTCCAATCCTCTGAGCTCCTCAGGCACGTGCTTCATGTGCTTGGCAAGACTGTTGATCTCGTGGCACACGCTCCAGTACATCGCCTCAATCTCGGCACGGGTCTTCAAGTCTACGATGCCGTGAGAGAAGAGCTGCAAGGCCTCGTCGCGAATCTGCTCAGCATCGTGCCAGTCCTCCAGCATGTTGCGTGGATTCAGGTTGTCCCATATTTCATAAAGGTCCTTCACCAGCTGGTGGTCAGTTTCCTTTGCCTCAAACTCCTCTGGCATTTCCGGCAGGGAAGCAGTCTCCAAAACATCAATCACCAATACGGAGTGGTGGGCAGAGAGCGAACGGCCACTCTCGGTGATGAGGTTAGGATGCTCGATATTGTTCTTGTTGGCTGCATCAACGAAGGTGTAGACACAGTCGTTTACATACTCCTGGATAGAATAGTTCACGGAGCTCTCGCTGCTGGAAGAGCGGGTGCCGTCGTAATCTACACCGAGTCCGCCACCGCAATCTACGAAATCTACATTGTAGCCCATCTTGTGGAGGTTGATGTAGAACTGTGCAGCCTCACGGAGAGCCGTCTGGATGCGGCGGATCTTGGTAATCTGGCTTCCGATATGGAAGTGGATGAGGCGCAGGCAGTCGTGGAATCCCATCTCCTCAATCTTGTTGAGGGCGGTGAGCAGTTCGGCGCTTGTCAAACCGAACTTCGATGCATCGCCACCGCTCTCAGCCCATTTTCCAGAGCCGGAAGAAGCGAGCTTGATGCGGATACCGATGTTTGGCTTCACGTTGAGCTTGCTTGCCACCTTGGCGATGATGTCAAGCTCATTGAGCTTTTCTACCACGATGAAGATGCGCTTACCCATCTTCTGTGCCAGCAAGGCAAGTTCGATGTAGCTCTCATCCTTGTAGCCGTTGCAGATAATGAGCGAATCGCTCTGAGCCTGTACGGCGATAACGGCGTGGAGTTCAGGCTTGGAACCTGCTTCCAGACCGAGGTTGAATTTCTTGCCGTGAGAAATAATCTCCTCAACGACTGGTTGCATCTGGTTCACCTTAATAGGATAGATGACAAAGTTTTCTCCCTTGTATCCATACTCTTCCTTTGCCTTTTGAAAACAGCTGGCTGTCTTCTCGATGCGGTTGTCGAGGATGTCTGGGAAACGGAGCAGTACGGGAGCGTTGATGTCGCGTAATGCCAACTCGTCCATGATGTCGCGCAAATCAATCTGCGTGTTATCCTTGCATGGAGTTACATAGACATCACCCTTGTCGTTGATGCCAAAGTAAGAAGTGCCCCAGCCACCGATGTTGTAGAGCTCCTTCGAGTCTTCAATAGTCCATTTCTTCATTTCTGTTCTTGTCTTGCTAGAAATCTGTTTGTTTATTTATGATATTACCTTATTATTATAGCCACGATTATACGTTCAGCATTTTCCGTATCTGCTGAACCATCCCGTTGATTTTGTCGAAGTCGTCCATCACATTGATGTCTATGATGTGTTTTGCCTTGTTGTAGAATGGTTCACGTAGCTTCAGTTGCTCACGGATGAAGATTTCAACCTCTTCGGGTGTTTTATTGAGCAGGAGAGGTCTCACTCCCTTGCCCATCTTCAAGTGGGTATGGAGTGTCTCTGGTGATGCTTTCAGATAGATGGTTTCACCTAATTGATTCATGTAGTCCATGTTGTCAAAGAAACATGGTGTTCCTCCACCGCAGCTCACTACTACGTTTTCAAACTCAGCTACCTCGTGGAGCATGTTGCGTTCAATTTTTCGGAACCCTTCTTCGCCTATTTCATCGAAAATCTGCTTCACGGTTTTTCTCATTCTACTCTCGATATACCAGTCGAGATCATAGAACATTACGCCAAGTTCTTTAGCGAGGGCTTTCCCGACTGTAGTCTTGCCGGCACCCATATATCCAATAATGATGATTGACTTCATTTCTTCAGTTTATTTCTTGCCATCGCTCTTTTTGGGGGCGATGGCAGATTCTCTTATTTCTTACGACCTCTGGTTTTTGGCTCAGGAGCTTCCTTGATGATGGTCATGCATTCATCATAGCTGAGAGCTTCAACGTTTTCCTGCTTTGCCTTAGGAATGCGATAGTTCTTTCCATCATAGGCAATGTATGGACCGTAACGGCCATTCAGGAGTTCCAGCTTGTCGTCTTCCTCGAAGGTCTTGATATGACGCTTTTCCTCGTTGGAGCGCTTTTCTTGGATGAGTTCGATAGCTCTTTCCAAAGTAATGGTCAGTGGATCATCTTCCTTAGGAATGGCTACATACTTGCGGTTGTGGAGCACGTATGGACCGAAACGGCCGGCACCGATGGTAACGGTAGTGCCTTCAAACTCACCAACTTCTCTTGGTAACTTAAAGAGCTCCAGCGCTTCGTCCAGCGTAATGGTCTCGATACTCTTGTCGGAAGGCAATTGGGCAAACAGAGGCTTGTCTTTATCGTCTGCACTTCCAATTTGTGCCACAGGACCGAAACGGCCTATCTTTACGTATACAGGACGTCCTGTCTTAGGATCCTTGCCCAGTTCGCGTTCGCCGGCTTTGTGCTCGCTGCGTGCATTCATGACTTCTTTCACTTCTGGCTCAAAACTCTTGTCGAAGTCTTTCATCCATTTGTTCCATTCAGTCTTTCCTGCAGCAATATCATCAAACTTCTGCTCTACGTTTGCTGTAAAGTTATAGTCCATGATGCTAGGGAAGTTGGCAATCAGGAAGTCATTTACCACGATGCCGATATCTGTAGGGAGGAGCTTGCCCTTCTCCGAACCAGCCATTTCCTTCTTGGTTTTCTGGGTAACCTTGATACCCTTCAGGAAATCTACAGTAAATGAACGTTCCACGCCCTGCTTGTCTCCCTTCACCACGTATTCACGCTGCTGGATGGTACTGATGGTTGGAGCATAGGTTGATGGACGGCCGATGCCTAAGTCTTCCAGTTTCTTGACGAGGCTGGCCTCTGTATATCTTGCAGGAGCCAGAGAGAATTTCTCTGTAGCAATAATCTCACGGCGCTGCAAAGCATCGCCTTCTTTCATGGCAGGCAGGAGATGAGTTGCATCTTCTGCATTTTCATCCTCATCAGTAGATTCACGATAAACCTTGAGGAAACCATCGAAAGAAACAACTTCGCCATTAGCAATGAACTTTTCGCTTGCATTGTCGATATTGATGGTAATTGTTGTCTTCTCAATCAAGGCATCAGCCATCTGTGAAGCGAGTGTGCGCTTCCAGATCAGTTCATAGAGACGTTTTTCCTGACTGGTTCCATCGATGCTTGTCTCGTTCATGTATGTTGGGCGGATAGCCTCGTGAGCCTCCTGTGCTCCCTTAGAGCTGGTATGATAGGTGCGTGGCTTGCTGTAGTCGTTGCCATAAACCTTGATGATCTCATCCTTGCTTGCATTGGTGCAGAGGGAAGAGAGGTTTACGCTATCGGTACGCATGTAGGTGATTCGTCCACTCTCGTATAGGCGCTGTGCTACCATCATGGTCTGGCTTACGGTGAAGCCGAGCTTGCGGGCAGCTTCCTGCTGCAAGGTTGAGGTGGTAAAAGGTGGCGCCGGTGTACGCTTCAGTGGCTTCTTGCTCACTGTTTCTACAGAGAAGTTGGCGTCCTTGCACTTCTCCAGGAAGGCTTCCACTTCTTCATGGGTTTTGAAACGTTGGTCAAGTTCTGCCTTTACCTCTGTAGCGCCACCATTCTCATTGATGAGGGCGAAGATGGCGTTGACGCGGTAGTATGGTTCGCTCTTGAACTTCTGAATCTCACGCTCACGTTCTACAATCAGACGTACGGCAACGCTCTGTACACGGCCGGCAGAGAGTGCAGGCTTCACCTTTCTCCACAATACAGGCGAAAGCTTGAAACCTACCAGGCGGTCAAGTACACGGCGGGCCTGTTGGGCATTCACTAGGTTCATGTCCAGATGTCGTGGGTGCTCAATAGCGTCCAAGATGGCAGGTTTGGTAATTTCATGGAAGACGATACGGCTTGTCTTCTCCTCATCCAATCCGAGAACTTCGCAAAGGTGCCAGCTGATGGCTTCTCCCTCGCGGTCCTCATCGGATGCTAACCAAATCTTCTTGGCTTGCTTCGCTGTAGCTTTTAATTCTGTGACGAGTTTTTTCTTCTCCTCTGGAATCTCATAACAAGGTTCCATGGACTTCTCGTCTATACTGAGTTCCTTCTTCTTCAGGTCACGGATATGACCGTAAGAAGACATTACTTTAAAGTCTTTACCTAAAAACTCTTCGATTTTCTTGGCCTTTGCAGGGCTCTCGACGATTACTAAATTTTCTTGCATACGCTTCTACACAATTTCTTTTGGTCTGCAAAAGTAAATAAACTTTTTGCTTATACCTTATTATATAGCGATTTTTTTAGTTTTTTAAATGTTTCGGGGCTTTTTTCATTCTTTCGTCTTGTGTTTTGCAAGAAATTTGATGACTCCTTGTCTTACGGAACCTAATCCAAATTCTTCGGGATGGATGGCTTTAAGAGGAATCCAATAGGACTCTTCAGCATCGTCCATTGCTTCAACGTGAGAGAGGTCTTTTACCTTGACAATGTAGAACATATCAAGGGTGTGGACCAGAAAGCCGGAGTAAAGGTAGAGGTTGGGGATGCTGAACTGATAGTTTACTTCTATGGTGTCAAGCCCAGTTTCCTCTTTTACTTCTCTTGCCACGCCTTCTTCTCCGGTTTCGTCCATGTCGACAAAACCACCAGGCAGGTCGAGGGTTCCTTTGGCAGGCTCGTTCTTTCTGCGAACTACCAGAAGCTCGTCTTTCTCGTTGAGGATGAAGGCTACTGTGGCGCTGCTAGGGTTGAGATAGTAGGAGAATCCGCAGTCTTTGCATTTCTTGCTCTTGATGTTGTTGATTTCGAAGTTCGGGGATCCGCAAACGGGGCAAAACTTGAATTTATCTAATACGTGACTCATAATGTATATATTAAAGAACGGTCGGTCTTTGGATTAATCAAAGATCGACCGTTATGTTGTTGATTACCAGTTGTCTGTACGGAAAGGGAAGAGCGGAAGTCCACCGGCATTGGCCATGTTGCCAAGCTGGAAATTGCGGAAGCAATAGCGCAAAGCCACAGGCTTTTTTACCTCTGGGCTGGTTACGATGATGCACTCGTTCCAAGGGTCATTGCCAGGTTGCCAGAAATGCTTGGCTGTAGCTTTGTGGAATACCTTGTCCTCGCCTGCTACTTCGAAGCCCTGAATATCTGCAAAGCGATTGTAGGCTCCGTAGGTGTTGTCGAAGTGAACTTTCACGGTGTCGCCCACAATCTTCATCTCCTTGAAGGTCATGCTTTCGCTGAAGAGTCCCTTTACTCCGTAGGTCTTACTGAGTGCCTGGAGGGCAAGACGCTCGCCTACAGGCTGCTTCTGGCAAGGGTGAATCTGTTCCACTTCGTATGGGTACACCAAATCCTCGGTGCATACGATGCCACTGTTAGGGATAACCTTTGTTGCATTAAACTGCTGCTCGCGAAGTCTTGGTCCCCAGTCTCCATTGATGTCTCCATTATGATAAGGAGCAATCTGAACGAAGTAGAATGGTAACTCTCCCTGTTTGAAATCACGACGCCATTGAGCTACGAGGTCGGCAAGGCGCTGGGTGTATTGTCCGGCAGGGTCGCCAACGTTAGAACAGCCTTGGTAGAAGAGAATACCCTTTACACTGTAGTTGAGGATTGGATGGAAGGTTCCGTTGCCCCAGAGAAGAGGGTAGAGGAAGTCCCACTTGAACTTAGGATTCTTCGTCATCTTGATGGAATCGAGATCTTCCTTCGTGTTCTTCTTCAGATAGTCACGGTCGAGCCAGCTCTCAACTCGGCTTCCGCCCTTGTTCGCCATCACCAGTCCCACAGGCACATTTAGCGCCTTGTTTACCACCTGCGCAAAGAAATAGCCGGTGGCAGAAGCATCGCCTACCGTCTCTGGATTGATGGCCTTCCATTCGCAGTTGGCGTCATCAAGAGGCTTGCTGCTCATCACGCTAGGAATCTTTACGTAGTGAACGCCCTTGTACTGATTGGCTTCAAGTACCACCTTGTTGTATCCTTCAACAGGACAGTTGCCGAATCCCTTTACGGGCATCTCCATGTTGCTCTGACCTGCACAAACCCAAACTTCGCCTGCAAGAACATTGTTGATGGTAGTCTTTTCTCCATCATCAAATGTAATGGAGAGCGGGGTGTAGCTGGCCTTGGGTGTCAAGACTTTGACTGCCCATTTGCCGTCTTTCCCCGTTTTTGTAGAATAAACTCTGGAAGACCACGAAGTGTTTACCTTTACCGTTGTGCCTGGCTTATCCCAGCCCCAAAGGTTGGCTTCTGAATCTTGCTGGATAATCATGTTGTCACCTAAGATATGTGGCAACTTTACTTTTGCCTGTGCTCCTGTCGTGATAAGAGCCAAAGCTGCTAATGCTAAAAATTTCTTATTCATTTTTTAGTGTTTAAAGTTTATTGTTGTTTATAAATTGTCTTTATCTTATAGAGCGAAATCTATAGCTTGAAGTTTAAGTTTGGAAGCTGGAAAAACTTTTCAGACTTTCAAACTTAAACTTCTGATTACCTATATATTATAGGAGATTTTTGATGGCTGCGTCTAAGTCCTTGATCTGAGCATCGCGAGCCTGCAAGGTGTTGTTTCTGTCAATGAGGAAGAAGGTTGGGATGCTTTGTACATTATATAAAGTCAAGCTTTTCCCCTGAATACCATTCTCGTCGCGTACACTAATCCATGGAAGGGCTGCTGTAGACGTTTTCCAGAAGTGTTCGTCCGGGTCTACTGATACCTGATAGATTTCCAGTCCGGCAGCATGGTACTTGTTGTAGAGTTCGCGGAGCATCATGATACGCTTGGTACTTTCGCTACTTGCGAAGGCATGGAAATCGAGCAATACTACCTTGCCCTTGAGGTCAGAGAGACGGCGTATCTGTCCCTGATTGTCCTGTAAGGCAAGTTCTATGCAGCCGTTAACCTGTACCTTGCTGGCGTCAATCTTTTGCTGAGCCATCTGGTTTTCTATGATGCGGATATCCTTCATTCCTTCGATGGCGATATTGTGCAGGTTCTTGCCACGCTCTGCGCCTGGGTAATAAGTGTCCCAGCTGGTAGCTACGGCGGCGAACACCTTCACGTCTTCCTTGTTGTTGCGCGGATTGAATATGAGGGAATTCGTATTGCCGAGCTGGATAGTCTGGAAGAGAGCATAGTAAGATGAAGCCTGCATAGGAGCCTTGAAGATATAGTTCCTCTTGATATCTTGCTTGTAATCGTTCAGCATGCGGGCCACGATGACATCTACTGAGTCAACACCGATATTCGGATTCTTAACGATGCCGTTGATGTTGCTCTGCAGCAACATCTGCTTGAGTGACAATTCCTTGATGGTATTGCAGTTCTCTGAACCTTCTACCTCATACTTGTAACTCATCTGCGGATAAGCTGCCTTTACTGTAACAGTCTCAGTAGAGTCGATGCTGAGGTTGATGGTCTGGTTGGCGATGCGGAGTCGGTAGAATTCTGGAGTGATAGAATCCATTGCGTTTTCCTGGAAGTCGAAAGTACCATCTTCGCCCAGTTTTACGGAGTCTATTTTTACAGGGCCGTTAAGACTGATATTCTCCAGATAGAGCATAGAGTCCTTTGCCTCGGTAATATTACCGTTGATATGAAATTTCTTGTTGTTACAAGAAGTTAAAGCCAGGGCAGCGACCATAATCACTGCTGCTGAATAGAGTTTAGTTATCTTCATGAATTTATGATTTTGCAAAATTATCGACTGCAAAGGTAGTAATAAAATTGGTAATAATGCATCTTAGATAGATAAAATATTTAAAAAAGTTGAAAATAGTTGCTCATTTATTCGTTTATTAATTATTAAAGAGGTATCTTTGCACCGTTTTAGATATTTTAGATGTTAGACAAAACAATAAGTTTTTAATTTAGATGAACGTAATTACAAAAAGTGTTCAGTTGCCTGATGGAAGAACCATCACAATTGAGACCGGAAAAGTTGCAAAACAGGCTGATGGTGCTGCGGTTCTCCGCATGGGTAACACAGTGCTTCTCGCAACTGTTTGTGCAGCAAAGGATGCAGTTCCGGGTACAGATTTTATGCCTTTGCAAGTAGATTACCGTGAGCAGTACAGTGCTGCTGGTCGTTTCCCTGGTGGTTTCACCAAGCGCGAAGGCAAGGCTAGCGATGAGGAAATCCTTACCTCTCGCCTTGTGGACCGTGCTTTGCGTCCACTTTTCCCTTCTAACTACCATGCAGAAGTTTACGTACAGGTAATGTTGCTCTCAGCCGATGGTGTTGACCAGCCAGATGCCCTCGCAGGTTTCGCTGCTTCAGCTGCCATGGCTTGTTCAGATATTCCTTTCGAGCACTACATCTCTGAGGTTCGTGTAGCTCGTATCAATGGTGAGTATGTCGTTAACCCTACATTCCAGCAGATGGAAGAGGCTGACATGGATATCATGGTTGGTGCTACCAAGGACAATATCATGATGGTAGAAGGTGAGATGAAGGAAGTTTCTGAGCAGGATCTTATCGGTGCCCTCAAGGCTGCTGCCGAGGCTATCAAGCCTATGTGCGAGCTCCAGTATGAGTTGGCTAAGGAGAAGGGTACTGACGTGAAGCGTGAGTACGACCACGAGATCAACGACGAGGAACTCCGTGAGCAGATTAAGTCTGAGCTTTACAAGCCTGCTTATGATATCAACCACCAGGCTTTGGAGAAGCATGCCCGTCAGGATGCTTTCGACAAGGTGTTGGCTGATTTCCTTGAGAAGTATGACGCAGCTCATTCTGATCTTTCTGAGGAAGACTTGGAGGAGAAGCACGCTGAGGCAACCCGCTACTATGATGACGTAATGCGCGATGCTATGCGTCGTTGCATCCTCGATGAGGGCTTGCGTCTTGATGGCCGTGCTACTACAGATATCCGCCCTATCTGGTGTGAGGTATCTCCACTCCCAATGCCTCACGGTAGCGCTATCTTCCAGCGTGGTGAGACTATGTCTCTCTCTACATGTACGCTCGGTACAAAAATGGACGAGAAGCTTATCGACGGTGTGCTCGAGAAGAGCTACCAGCGCTTCCTCCTTCACTATAACTTCCCTCCATTCTCTACAGGTGAGGCTAAGGCTCAGCGCGGCGTAGGCCGTCGTGAGATTGGTCACGGTCACTTGGCATGGCGTGGTTTGAAGGGTCAGATTCCTGCTGACTTCCCTTACACAGTACGTTTGGTAAGCCAGATTCTCGAGTCTAACGGTTCTTCTTCTATGGCTACTGTTTGTGCCGGTACTCTCGCCCTGATGGATGCAGGTGTTCCTATGAAGAAGCCAGTTTCAGGTATTGCTATGGGTCTTATCAAGAACCCAGGTGAAGACAAGTACGCTATCCTCAGTGATATCCTCGGTGATGAGGACCACTTGGGTGACATGGACTTCAAGACCACTGGTACCCGCGATGGTTTGACCGCAACACAGATGGATATCAAGTGCGACGGTTTGAGCTTCGAGATTCTTGAGGAGGCTTTGATGCAGGCTAAGGCTGGTCGTGAGCACATCCTCAACTGCATGATGGAGACAATCTCTGAGCCACGTGCTGAGATGAAACCACAGGTTCCACGTATCGTAGCATTCGATATTCCTAAGGAGTTCATTGGTGCTGTTATCGGTCCTGGTGGTAAGATTATCCAGCAGATGCAGGAGGATACTGGTGCTACTATCACTATCGAGGAGACTGATGGCAAGGGTCACGTACAGGTATCTGCTCCTAACAAGGATTCTATCGATGCAGCTTTGGCTAAGATTAAGGCTATCGTAGCTGTTCCTGAGGTTGGTGAGGTTTACGAGGGTACTGTCCGTTCTATCATGCCTTACGGTTGCTTCGTAGAGATTCTCCCTGGTAAGGATGGTTTGCTCCACATCTCTGAGATTGACTGGAAGCGTCTTGAGACAGTTGAAGAGGCTGGTATCAAGGAAGGCGACAAGATTAAGGTGAAGTTGATGGAGATTGATCCTAAGACTGGCAAGTACAAGCTCTCTCACCGTGTGTTGATGGAGAAGCCAGAGGGTTACGTAGAGCGTGAGCGTCGTCCACGTCCTGAGCGCGGTGAGCGTCGTGGCGGCCGTCGTGATGAGCGCCATGGTGAGGGTCGTGGTGAGCGTCCTGCTCGTCAGCCACGTCGTTATGAGCATCATAACGAAGAGCAGGCTCCAAAGGATTTTAATGATTCTTTGGACCATAACAATGATGTAGAATAGTACATTATAAGTGAAATATGTTAGGGTGCATCTTTTCCGAAAGGAGGAGATGCACCTTTTTTATGTCTTGATGGGTGTGGAGTGGTCTGTTATAGTTGAATGGAAAAGTATATTGGGAAATAGATACAAAAAAAGAGTCACAAGATAAACTTATGACTCTTATTGCGCTTCAAGATGGGCTTGAACCAACGACCCCCTGATTAACAGTCAGGTGCTCTAACCAACTGAGCTATTGAAGCAAATCGAAAAAAAACAATCAGAGTTAGAAGCTGGGCTTAAACTCTTTGTTGCGCTTCAAGATGGGCTTGAACCAACGACCCCCTGATTAACAGTCAGGTGCTCTAACCAACTGAGCTATTGAAGCGTTTTTTGCATCAAGAACATAACGTTCCTTATTTGCGTGTGCAAAAGTACTAACTTTTCTTCATTCAACCAAATTTTTCTCTAACTTTTTTTATTTTTTTCTTAAAAAAGTGCATTTTTGAGCAGTTTTCACTACTTTTTGCATCAAAGATGGCGGTTTTCAAGAAGAAATGAGTAATTTTGTGGGCGAATATATAATACAATAAAATAATGATGAAAAAACTATTGATTTCATTGCTTATGGTGCTCCTTGCAGCGCCAACTTATGCACAAATAGATAAGGATCACGATTTTAAAGTGGCGAAGAACATGGATATATTCAATGCCATTTATAAGAATCTTGACTTGATGTACGTGGATACGCTCGATGCGGAAGAAGTGGTGGGCAATGGTGTCAAGGCGATGTTGGGAAGTCTTGATCCTTATACCACATACTATCCGGAATCGAAAGTCAATGAGTTGAAAAATATGCTCACCGGTAAATATGCGGGTGTGGGTGCTGTGATACGCTATAACTTTCAGTTACAGCGTGTCTGTATCAGTGAACCTTATGAGAATATGCCGGCTGCTGAGGCAGGATTGAAGAAGGGGGATATTATCTTGAGTATCGATGATGAGAGTATGACCGACAAGGATGTAAGTTATGTGAGCGACCATCTCCGTGGTGATCCTGGTACGTCTTTCATATTGAAGGTAAAGCGACCAAGTACAGGCAAGATTCTCAAGGTAAAGGTTACTCGCCGTACCATCCAGATGCCGTTCATTCCTTATTACGGTATGTTGGAGGGTGGTATCGGTTATATCAACTTCAATTCCTTTACTGATAATTGCGCCAAGGATGTGCGCCGTGCCTTCATCGATTTGAAAAAGCAGGGGGCCAAGAGTCTTATTTTTGACCTTCGTACCAATGGAGGTGGTTCTGTAAGTGAGGCTGTGAATATTATCAATATGTTCTTGCCGAAGGGAAAGACTGTGTTGGAGATGAAGGGTAAGTTGCAGCGTTCCAATAATGTATATAAGACCAAGGTTGAACCTGTTGACTCTCTGATGCCAATGGTTGTGTTGGTAAGCAACAGTACGGCGAGTGCCAGTGAAATCATGAGTGGTAGCTTACAGGACTATGATCGTGCAGTTATATTAGGTACGCGCACGTATGGAAAGGGATTGGTACAGTCAACCATGGATTTGCCATATAATGGTCAGATGAAGTTGACCACTGCTAAGTATTACATTCCTAGTGGCAGATGTGTGCAGGCGCTCAACTACAAGCATGCTAAGGGCGGTTATGTGGAGCACGTTCCTGATTCTCTTACCAAGGTTTTCTATACCGCCGGAGGCAGAGAAGTGCGTGATGGCGGCGGCGTTAAGCCTGATGTGGAAGTGAAGCCGGATTCGTTGCCTAATATTGCATTTTATCTGGCTGGTGCCCGTGACAGCAACGAGGTGATGCTCAATTATGAGGTAGATTATATTGCCAAGCATCCTACCATTGCACCAGCTAAAGACTTTGCTCTTACCGATGCTGATTATGATGAGTTTAAGGCTCGTGTACTGAAGGCAGACTTTAAGTACGACCGTGAGACGGAAAAGTATCTGAAGGATTTGGAGAAACTGGCTAAGTTTGAGGGCTATTACGATGATGCCAAGCCCGAGTTTGAAGCATTGAAGAAAAAGCTGAGTCACAATGTGGCAAAAGATCTGGATTACAACAAGACATATATCAAGCAGCTTTTGGAAAACGAGATAGTGGCAGCTTACTATTTCCAGGCAGGAGCCATACAGAATTCTTTACGTTACGATAAGCAGGTGAAGGCTGCTATGAAGTTGCTTCAATCACCTGAAGAATACGAAAAAATACTGCATCCAGTGAAAAAATAAGTATAAAAACCTGCACAATCAATTAAAAATGCGCAGGTTATGAATAAAAAACAGGAAAATCTTTGGAGAATTTCGAAAATATTCGTAATTTTGCAAACGTTCAGTGGAATGAGGGGCTCGAATGAGTTCCTCATTTTATTTTAATAAGGTATTTATGATTGATAAAAACGTCGTTAAAAAATTAGTTGAAGAATGGCTCCAAGATAAGGAATATTTCTTGGTTAGCGTTGAAATCAGTCCGGACAATCGAATCGTGGTAGAGATAGACCATGCTGATGGTGTGTGGATTGAGGATTGTGTTGCCCTCAGTAGATATATTGAGGAACACTTGAGTCGTGATGAGGAAGATTATGAACTGGAAGTTGGTTCTGCTGGTCTTGGTCAACCATTCAAGGTTCCACAGCAGTATATCAACTTCGTTGGTAAGGAGGTAGAGGTGCTTGATGCTGATGGCGTCAAAGTAAAGGGCATCTTGAAAGCTGTGGACGGAAATGATTTCACAGTAGGCGTAGAGGAAAAGGTAAAGGTTGAGGGGAAAAAACGTCCTGTTAAGCAGGAGGTTGACCACGTTTATCAGATGGATAAAGTAAAGTATACAAAATATTTAATCAGTTTTAAATAAGCTATGGCTAAAAAAGATCAGGAAATTACAGCGAGTATGATTGATACATTCCGCGAGTTTAAAGAAACCAAGAATATCGACCGTACTACATTGGTAAGTGTGTTGGAGGAAAGTTTCCGCAACGTTCTTGCTAAGATTTTCGGTAGTGATGAGAATTTCGATGTTATCGTTAACCCTGACAAGGGCGATTTCGAGATCTATCGCAATCGTGTTGTTGTTGCTGACGGTGAAGTAGAGGACGAAAATAAGGAAATAACACTTACTGAGGCGCGCAAGATTGAGCCTGACTACGAGGTAGGTGAGGATGTAAGTGAGAAGGTTGATTTCAATAAGTTTGGTCGCCGTGCTATCTTGACTCTTCGCCAGACTTTGGCTTCTAAGATTCTTGAGTTGGAACACGATTCTCTTTTCAATAAGTACAAGGATCGTGTAGGACAGATCATTTCTGGTGAAGTTTATCAGGTTTGGAAGCGTGAGGTACTTATCGTAGACGATGAGAACAATGAACTTATCTTGCCTAAGACAGAGCAGATTCCTGGCGATATGTATCGTAAGGGCGAGACCGTTCGTGCAGTCATCGACCGCGTTGATAATGATAACAATAATCCTAAGATTATCTTGAGCCGTACAGCTCCTGCTTTCTTGCAGCGTTTGTTGGAGGCTGAAGTTCCTGAGATTGCAGAGGGCTTGATCGCTATCCGTCGTATTGCTCGCCTTCCTGGAGAACGCGCAAAGATTGCTGTTGAAAGCTTTGATGAGCGTATCGACCCAGTTGGAGCTTGTGTTGGTGTGAAGGGTAGCCGTGTTCACGGTATCGTACGTGAATTGAACAATGAGAATCTGGATGTTGTCAATTATACAGACAATGCCAAACTGTTCATTCAGCGTGCTTTGGCTCCTGCAGCCATTACTTCTGTAAACATCGATGATGAGAACAAGAAGGCTGAAGTGTTCTTGAAGCCTGATCAGGTGAGCAAGGCTATCGGTCGTGGCGGTATGAACATCAAGTTGGCTTCCATGCTGACAGAGTATACTATCGATGTATTCCGCGAAGTGGATGATAATGAAGCTGACGAGGATATCTACTTGGATGAATTCTCTGATGAGATTGACCAGTGGGTGATTGATGCCATCAAGGGCATTGGTCTCGATACAGCTAAGCAAGTACTCAATGCTCCACGCAACTTGTTGATTGAGAAGGCAGATTTGGAGGAAGAGACTGTCGACAATGTCATCAATGTATTGCGTACTGAATTCGAACAATAATTCCCTAGCTTGCTAGTGCTTGCTGGGAATCTAATTAAATTAAATAGGAGATAAATAAATATATATGAGCATCAGATTAAATAAAGCACTACGTGAATTAAATATAGGTCTTCAAACGGCAGTTGAATTCCTTGAAAATAAAAAAGAACTGGGAGAGGTGAAGGCTGAACCGAGCTTCAAAATCAGCGATGAGCAGTATCAGGCATTGAATGATGCCTTTAGCAAAGATAAGGAAGTTCGTGATCAGGCAGAGAAGCTCTTTACCAAAAAAACTAAGGATAAGAAACGTGCGCCAGAACAGAAGGACAATCGTTCCGAGAATGTATTGGAGTCGGGCAGACAGCAGTATAAGCCGCTGGGCAAGATCGACTTGGATAGTCTCGGTAAGAAATCTGCTGTACAGTCTGTTGCTGATAAGCCAGAGGTGCATGAGCAAGAGACTGCTGCCGTCAGTCCTGCGCCTAATAAAGAGATAGTAAAGGCTGAAAATAAGGATGAGAAGAGACAACAGAATGTCTCTCAACATAAACAGAATATGAAACAGGAGAATCAGCAAAAAACACAACAGGCAAAATCGCATGAATCTAAGGGGCTGCAGAATGGCCACAATCAGCAGAAAGCTGCACATCACAAGGGAGACGACCAACCTTCTAAGGTAGATAACAAGACTCAGCAGGATCAGACTGCTGTAGCTTTAGGGGGCTCTAGCGTCTTTACTTTGAAAAGTGAGAAGAAAATGTCTTCTAACGAACCTAAGGTGTTAGGTAAGATTGACCTTTCTTCTTTGAATCAGAGCACTCGTCCTAAGAAGAAGTCTAAGGAGGAGCGCCGTAAGGAACGTGAGGAAAAATTGGCTCAGCAGCACAGCGAGCGTAAGAAGCGTGTTCGTATTAACAAAGAGCGTGTTGACATCAATGCCGAAGCAAAGAATAATAATGGCGACGGTGGTAATGGCCAGAATAGAGGTAATAATGGTGGCAACAAGAAGAACAGAAACAAGAACAGAAATAATAATAACAACAATAATAACAAGGGCAATAACAACAACCGCGGCAACCAGCGCCAGATTGAGGTGGACGACGAGGCTGTAGCACGCCAGGTTAAGGAGACTCTTGCTCGCTTGACCAGCAAGAGCCAGAATAAGAAGGGTGCTAAGTACCGTAAGGAGAAGCGTGAGGCTGTTCAGGAGAAGTTGCAGGATCAGGCTCGTCAGGAGCAGAAGGAAAGCAAGACCCTGAAGCTTACAGAGTTCGTTACCGTTAGCGAGTTGGCTACGATGATGGATATCAGCGTTACTCAGGTTATCTCTACCCTGATGGGTGTAGGTATCATGGTTTCTATCAACCAGCGTCTGGATGCAGAGACCATCAACATGGTGGCTGAGGAGTTCGGTTTCAAGACCGAATACGTGAGTGCCGAGGTTCAGGAGGCTGTGAGCGAGGAAGAGGATGATGAGAACGACTTGGTTCCACGTGCTCCAATCGTAACCGTGATGGGTCACGTAGACCATGGTAAGACCTCTTTGCTCGACTATATCCGCAATACCAATGTGATTGCCGGTGAGGCGGGTGGTATTACCCAGCATATCGGTGCCTACAGTGTGACTCTGAACAGCGGTCGCAAGGTTACATTCCTTGATACTCCAGGTCACGAGGCGTTCACCGCTATGCGTGCCCGTGGTGCCCAGGCTACCGATATCGCCATCATCATCATCGCAGCCGATGACTCTGTGATGCCAACTACCAAGGAGGCTATCGCCCATGCTCAGGCTGCCGGTGTGCCAATGGTATTCGCTATCAACAAGATTGATAAGCCAGGTGCTAACCCAGACCGTATCCGTGAGGACTTGGCTAACATGAACCTGCTCGTTGAGGAGTGGGGTGGTAAGTATCAGTGCCAGGAAATCAGTGCCAAGAAGGGTATCGGTGTTCACGATCTGCTCGACAAGGTGCTCCTCGAGGCTGATATGCTCGACTTGAAGGCTAACCCTAACCGTCGCGCAACAGGTACCATCATCGAGTCTTCTCTCGACAAGGGTCGTGGGTATGTTTCTACCGTATTGGTTGCCAACGGTACCTTGAAGGTAGGCGACATCGTACTCGCCGGTACTTCTTGGGGTCGTGTCAAGGCGATGTTCAATGAGCGTAATGCCAACATCAAGTCTGCAGCTCCTGCAGAGCCAGCTATCATCCTCGGTTTGAATGGTGCGCCTACTGCAGGTGACCAGTTCCACGTAATCGAGACAGAGCAGGAGGCTCGAGAAATCGCCAACAAGCGTGAGCAGTTGCAGCGTGAGCAGGGCTTGCGTACTCAGAAGCGCTTGACCTTGGGTGATATTTCTCACCGTATCGCACGTGGTGAGTTCCACGAGTTGAACGTCATCGTGAAGGGTGATACCGACGGTTCTGTTGAGGCATTGAGCGACTCATTCATCAAACTTTCTACCGAGAAGGTTCAGGTGAACGTTGTCAACAAGGCTGTAGGTCAGATTTCAGAGAACGACGTGATGCTGGCATCTGCATCAGATGCAGTCATCGTTGGATTCCAGGTTCGTCCATCTGCCGATGCTCGCAAGGCTGCCGACCGTGAGGGTGTTGAAATCAACACATACTCTATCATCTACGATGCTATCGACGATATCAAGAGTGCGATGGTAGGTATGCTCGACAAGGTGAAGAAGGAAATCGTTACCGGTCAGGTTGAGGTTAAGCAGACCTTCAAGATTTCCAAGGTGGGTACTATTGCCGGTGGTCTCGTTACCGAGGGTAAGGTACACGCTAAGGATAAGGCTCGCGTCATCCGTGACGGTATCGTAATCCGTACTGCAGAAATCGGTGCCTTGAAGCGTTACAAGGACGATGTCAAGGAGGTGGTTACCGGTATGGAGTGCGGTTTGAGCCTCGTCAACTACAACGATATCCAGGAAGGCGACGTTATCGAGACTTTCACTGAGATCGAGGTAGAGCAGAAGCTTTAATAAAGTGAAGAGTGAAGAACGAAGAGTGAAGAATTCATTTGTCTTTTCGTTCTATCCTATATATAATAAGGTAGGGATGAGTCCTCAGCGGCTTATCCCTATTTAGGGTTAAAATAACGAAAGGTTATTCTAAATAAAATGGCAGAAATAGAGAAAGAACAGAATCAGGTTGTCAAGGATGTGATAGACCAGAAATACGAGTATGGTTTTACCACGGATGTGCATACTGAAATCATAGAAAAGGGTCTCAACGAGGATGTTGTGCGCCTGATCTCGCAGAAGAAGGGAGAGCCAGACTGGATGCTCGAATTTCGTCTGAAAGCCTACAATTACTGGAAGACGCTCAAGGAGCCAAAATGGGGACATGTTCACGTGCCACCTATTGACTACCAGGAGATTTCATACTATGCCGACCCTTTGGCAAAGAAGCCGAAGAACAAGGAAATTGATCCTGAGTTGGAGAAGACATTCGATAAACTCGGTATTCCTTTGGAGGAGCGTTTGGCTTTGAGCGGTACCGCCGTTGATGCCATCATGGACTCGGTGTCGGTAAAGACTACCTTCAAGGAGAAACTCCGTGAGAAAGGTGTCATCTTCTGCAGTATAGGTGAGGCTGTGAAGGAGCATCCTGATTTGGTAAGAGAGTATCTGGGAACCGTAGTTCCTTATCGTGATAACTTTTATGCAGCCTTGAACAGTTGCGTATTCAGTGATGGCTCATTCGTTTATATTCCTAAGGGCGTCCGCTGTCCGATGGAGTTGAGCAGTTACTTCCGCATCAATGCCCGTAACACCGGTCAGTTTGAGCGTACATTGATTATCGCTGATGATGATGCTTACGTTTCTTATCTGGAGGGATGTACAGCGCCGATGCGTGATGAAAACCAGCTCCATGCGGCTATCGTAGAGATTATCGTCAAGGATAATGCTGAGGTGAAATACTCTACTGTTCAGAACTGGTATCCTGGTGATGAGCATGGTAAGGGTGGTGTGCTGAACCTGGTAACCAAGCGAGGCGACTTGCGTGGTGTGAACTCTAAGTTGAGCTGGACTCAGGTAGAGACGGGTTCTGCGATTACCTGGAAGTATCCTTCCTGCATCTTGCGTGGCGACAACTCTGTAGCTGAGTTCTATAGTGTGGCTGTTACCAACAACTATCAGGAGGCTGATACCGGTACCAAGATGATTCACATGGGTAAGAACACCAAGAGTACCATCATTTCGAAGGGTATCTCGGCAGGTCATAGCCAGAACTCCTATCGTGGTCTGGTTCGTGCTACATCCAATGCCGACAATGCACGCAACTATAGTTCCTGCGACTCCTTGTTGCTGGGTAGCGATTGTGGAGCACATACTTTCCCATATATGGATGCCCATAACGACACAGCCGTGTTCGAGCATGAGGCAACTACCTCGAAGATTTCAGAAGACCAGCTCTTCTATTGCAATCAGCGAGGTATTCCTACCGAGGAGGCTGTCGGCTTGATCGTAAACGGTTATGCCAAGGACGTGCTCAACAAGTTGCCTATGGAGTTTGCCGTTGAGGCACAGAAACTCCTGAGTGTTTCACTCGAAGGCACCGTTGGCTAAGAATAATAAGAAAGAGAGGTGGTTATGAAAAGAATGTTGTTGATGTTATTGTTAGTTGATAGCTTGAACTTAACGGCTCAAGACCTTTTCAATCATCAAAAAAATGGCTTGACGGCACAGCAAGATTCCATCGTTGCATCTTTTGTTGCGAAATGCAAGCAAGAGCAAAATGTGTATCTTCGTTGTGGTCGATATTGTCATGTTGATGAGTCTGACCCTACATTGACCAAGTCCATTATGCAGACATCGAGTTATGTTCCGCAGATGAAGGGTAAGGTCATACGACCAGGTGAGTGCTCATTTTGGGTACTAGACCCTCCTTCGTTGTTTGTGCAATGGGGCTGGGAGAAGCCACCATCTTTCTTTGAAGAGTTATGTTCCAATATTTTGAACGCATTTTTTAAGTAATAATATGTTAGAGGTTAAGAATCTGCATGCTACTATTGCAGGCAAAGAAATATTGAAAGGTATCAACCTGACTATCAACGACGGTGAGATACATGCTATCATGGGACCTAACGGTTCCGGTAAGTCAACCTTGAGCGCTGTGCTCACAGGTAACCCTCTCTATACCGTAACCGAGGGTGAGGCTATCTTCAACGGCAAGAACCTTCTGGATATGAAGCCAGAGGACCGTGCCCGTGAAGGCTTGTTCCTCTCTTTCCAGTATCCAGTAGAAATTCCTGGTGTATCCATGACCAACTTCATGCGTGCGGCTATCAATGCCAAGCGTGAGTATCAGGGGTTGGAACCATTGAACACAAGCGAATTCATGAAGCTGATGCGTGAGAAGCGCGAGTTGGTGGAATTGGACAGCAAGTTGGCTCGCCGTTCTGTAAACGAAGGTTTCTCGGGTGGTGAGAAGAAGCGCAACGAGATTTTCCAGATGGCTATGCTGGAGCCAAAGCTCTCTATCCTCGATGAAACCGACTCTGGTCTCGACGTGGATGCGATGCGTATTGTAGCAGATGGTGTGAACAAGATGCATACCGACAAGACTTCTGCCATCGTCATCACTCATTACGAGCGTCTGCTCGATATGATTAAGCCAAGTGTGGTTCACGTACTCTATAAGGGTAGAATCGTGAAGACTGCCGGTCCTGAACTTGCCAAGGAGATTGAGGCTCGTGGCTACGACTGGATCAAGGCTGAAGTAGATGAGAAATAATTAGGAGGATGGCTATGCTTTCAGAAAAACAATATTTAGACTTGTATCAGTCTTCTTCGAGAATAATCAAGAAGAACAGTGCTGAGGTGCTCAATGCGGTGCGCGATGCTGCGTTTGAGGACTTCCGTCGCTTGGGCTTTCCTTCCCGAAAGGTAGAAAGATACAAGTACACAGATATGAGCGCCATCTTCGAGCCTGATTATGGCTTGAACTTGAACCGTCTGGAAATTCCGGTAGATCCATACGAAGCTTTCCGCTGCGATGTGCCTAACTTGAGCACTTCGCTCTACTTCGTGGTGAACGATGCTTTCTATAACAAGGCATTGCCAAAGGTGGAGTTACCGGAGGGCGTAATCGTGGATTCTTTGAGCAAGATTGCAACAGAAAATCCTGAATTCATCGGGAAATACTACGCTAAGATTGCCAAAACCGACGAAGATGGCATCACCGCATTGAATACATTCCTGGCACAAGATGGCTTGCTGATTTATGTTCCAAAGAATGTAAAGGTAGAGCGAACTATTCAGGTCATCAATATTCTCCGTTCGGATGTTGATTTGATGGTAAACCGACGTGTACTCATCGTGATGGAACAGGGTGCTGAGGCTAAGTTCCTCTTCTGCGACCATGCAGCCGATGACAAGAACTTCCTCGCAACCCAGGTAATCGAGGCTTATGTTGGCGAGAATGCCAGTCTCGACCTCTATTGTCTGGAGGAGACTCATTACAAGAACCGTCGTGTCAGCAACGTTTATATCGAGCAGCAGGCTAACAGCCGCGTGAACCATAACGTCATCACGCTTCATAACGGTATTACCCGCAACCGTCTTGACCTCGTATTCAAGGGCGAGGGAGCTGAGTGCTTCTGCAATGGTTGTGTGATTGCCGACAAGAACCAGGTGGTTGATAACAATACGCTCATCGATCATCAGGTGGGTCATTGTACCAGCAACGAACTTTATAAGTATGTGCTCGATGGTGAGGCACGTGGTGCTTTTGCCGGCAGAGTGCTGGTTCGTCATGGTGCACAGAAAACCACTTCGCAGGAAACCAACCAGAACCTCTGTGCTACTAAGACAGCCCGTATGTTCACCCAGCCGATGCTGGAGATCTATGCTGACGATGTGAAGTGTGCACACGGTAGTACTGTAGGTCAGCTCAACGATGCCGCATTGTTCTATATGCAGCAGCGTGGTGTGAGCCGCGAGGAGGCTAAGTTGCTCCTTCAGTTTGCATTTATCAACGAAGTCATCGACAAGATGGAGCTGGAGCCATTGCGTGATCGCCTACATCATCTCGTAGAGAAGCGATTCCGTGGTGAACTCAATAAGTGTGAGGGCTGCAAGCTTTGCAAGTAGATAATATCCTTTTAAAGGAGTTAAGTTCTTAAAAATATGTATGATATCAATCAAGTAAGAGCAGATTTCCCGATTTTATCGAGAAAGGTCTATGATAAGCCATTGGTGTATCTGGATAATGCGGCAACCACGCAGAAGCCATTGTGCGTGCTCGATGCCATGCGCGACGAGTATCTCAATGTAAATGCCAATGTGCATCGTGGTGTTCACTATCTCTCTCAGCAGGCTACCGACCTTCATGAGGCAGCCCGCGAAACCGTGCGCAAGTTTATCAATGCGCCTAAGGTTGAGGAAGTCATCTTTACCCGTGGTACTACAGAGAGTCTGAATCTCGTGGTTTCATCGTTCTGCGATGCCTTTATGAGCGAGGGCGACGAGGTGATTATCTCTACCATGGAGCATCACTCCAATATCGTGCCTTGGCAGTTGCAGGCAGCCAAGAAGGGAATCGCCATCCGTGTGATTCCTATCAATGATAAAGGAGAGATTAATCTCGATGAATTCGCCCATTTATTCACCGAACGCACCAAAATCGTGAGCATTGCTCAGGTAAGCAACGTGCTGGGTACGGTGAATCCGGTAAAAGAGATGATTAAGATTGCCCATGACCACGGTGTACCTGTCATGGTGGATGGCGCTCAGAGTACTCCTCATTTTGCTGTGGATGTACAGGATATGGATTGCGATTTCTTCGCTTTCAGCGGTCATAAAATCTATGGTCCTACCGGTATCGGCGTGCTTTATGGCAAGGAAGAATGGCTCGAGAAGTTGCCTCCTTATCAGGGAGGTGGTGAAATGATCGAGAGTGTGAGTTTCGAGAAGACTACTTTCGAGAAGTTGCCTTTCAAGTTCGAGGCTGGTACTCCTGATTATGTAGCTACCCATGGTTTGGCAAAGGCCATCGATTATGTCTCTGCACTTGGCATGGATAATATCGCCAAGCATGAGCAGGAATTGACCCGTTACTGCATGGAGCAGATGCGAACCATCGATGGAATCAGACTTTTTGGTGAGCAGGAGGGCAAGGATGCCGTTGTCAGCTTCTTGGTTGGTGATATTCATCACATGGACATGGGAACATTGCTCGACCGTCTGGGCATTGCTGTCCGTACCGGTCATCATTGTGCTCAGCCTTTGATGGACCGTTATGGCATTCTGGGAACTGTTCGTGCCAGCTTTGCCTTGTACAATACCAAGGAGGAGGTTGATGCGCTTGTAGCAGGCGTAAAACGCGTTTCTCAGATGTTCTAAAAGCTTTTATATATAATGATTCCCCATTTCTATGATGGAATTGGGGAATTATTGTTTTTTATATTAACATAAAACAACCTAAAAACAAATGAAAAGAATATTTTTAAGTGCTTTTCTGTTGGTTTCCTTGAGCCTTTCTGCTCAGAATATAGATAGAAAGCAGGTAGTAGAGAGGAATAATCCTCATGTAGTGACGATGGATTCGTTGAATTCTCTGTCTGTGGGTAATGGTGGCTTTGCTATGACTGTAGATGGAACCGGTCTTCAGTCTTTCCCTAAGTCTTATTCCAAGGGCGTTCCTTTGGGTACGATGAGCGATTGGGGCTGGCATTCATTTGCCAATCCTGAGAATTATAAACCAGAAGAAAGTTGGCGTTATTATGACTATGGAAGAGGAAGAAAGGAGCCATACGCTACCCAGATTAAGGAAGATAAGAGAAAGAAGGCAGCAGGAGATTGGTATCGTGTCAATCCTCATCGTCTGCATTTGGGTACATTGGGACTTTCTCTGGGGTCTGATCCTAAGAATATACAGCAGGTTAACCAAATTTTGGACATGTGGGATGGAATGATTAAGAGCAGCTTTATTTATCATGGTCGTGCTTATCATGTGGAGACCACTTGTCATCCTGAGCTGGATATGATTGCTACTCATGTCCAGTCTAAAGGTTCTATTGCATTTGATATCCGTTTTGCTTATCCTACAGGCGGTCATTGTGATGATGCTTGCGATTGGAATAAAGATCATCTTCATTCCACAATGCTTGTTTCACAGGATAAGAATTCTGCCGTATTGAAACGAACTATCGATGAAACCGTCTATTTCGTGATGTTAAGATGGCAGGGTACAGCTAAACTCAAGCAGAAAGGCAAGAACTTCTATCAGCTGCAGTCAAAGTCTGCTGACTTGAAGCTGACCTGTGAATATGCAGAACAGGTTTCTTCTGTGAGCAAGACCTTTGCTGAGGTTGCGGATGCAGCCAAGGTTTATTGGAATCGCTATTGGCAGAAAGGAGCGATGGTAGATTTCGGACAGTGTAAGGATCCTCGTGCTCAGGAGATGGAGCGCCGTGTAGTGTTGAGTCAATATCTGCTGGCTATTCAGGATGCAGGTGAAACTCCTCCACAGGAAACCGGTCTTACCTATAATTCCTGGTTTGGCAAGTTCCATTTGGAGATGATTCTCTGGCATCAGGCACAATTTGCCTTGTGGGGACATCCTGAATTGTTGGAGCGTTCTTTATCCTGGTATTTCAAGGCAGAGCCGAATGCCCGCAAGATTGCCCAGCGACAGGGATTCAAGGGAGTAAGATGGATGAAGATGACTGATCCTGGTGCTGGTGAGGCTCCATCAAGTGTAGGAAGTTTCTTGATTTGGCAACAGCCACACCTCATTTATTTGGCAGAATTGCTTTATCGTGCCAATCCTTCGCCTGCCATCTTGCAGAAATATGCGAAACTGGTCGATGAAACAGCTGAATTTATGGGCGACTTTGCAGAATATGATAAGGAGAAAGACCGTTATATTCTTCGCGGTTGTATTGCTGCCCAGGAAACCTTACCTGCCGCTACAACCGTTAATCCTCCTTTCGAACTCAGTCAGTGGCATTGTGCCTTGAAGATTGCGCAGGAATGGCGTGAACGACTGGGTAAGGCTCGTGATGTTCATTGGGACGATATCATTGCCAAGATCTCTCCTCTTGCATCTAAAGACAGTTTATACCTTGCTGCAGAGACCGAGCCTGATACCTATACTAAGGTTCGTATGTTCAGTGATCATCCAGCCGTGATGGGTGCCATCGGTCTGTTCCCATATAATAGTAGAATGATTGATTTTGCCAAGATGAAGAAGACCGAGCAATGGATTTGGAAGAACTGGAAGTGGAATACTTCCTGGGGCTGGGATTATCCGATGATGGCAATGGGAGCTGCCCGCATGGGAGAACCTGAGAATGCAGTAAGTGCTTTACTGATGCACCAGCAGAAGAATACCTATTTGGTAAGCGGTCATAACTATCAGGATGCCCGTTTGCGCCTTTATCTTCCTGGCAATGGCGGTTTGTTGATGGCTGTAGCCATGATGTGTGCCGGCTGGGACGGCAGTATTCATCCTAATCCAGGATTCCCGCAGGATGGCAATTGGAATGTAAAATGGGAAGGCTTGAAGCCTTTGCTTTAATAATAATAAGATGTATCATCAAGAATAAAGAAAATGTTAGAAAGTCATTATTATAAGGATATGATAGAGGCTGGCTGTGATGAGGCTGGTCGTGGATGCTTGGCGGGTAGCGTCTATGCTGCTGCCGTCATTCTTCCTCCTGGTTATCAGAATGCCGATTTGAACGACAGTAAGAAGCTCACCGACAAGAAGCGCAAGGCGCTCCGCGAGCAGATAGAGCGTGATGCCGTAGCTTGGGCTGTTGGCATTGTTACGCCTGAAGAAATCGATAAAATCAATATTCTCAACGCCAGTTTCCTGGCTATGCACCGTGCCCTGGACCAGCTCAAGGTTCGTCCAGAGGCTGTTATCGTGGATGGTAACCGGTTTAAGCCTTATAAGGATTTGCCTTATACAACCATCGTAAAGGGAGACGGTAAGTATCTGGCGATTGCTGCGGCAAGCATCCTTGCCAAGACCTATCGTGATGATTACATGGATGCGCTGGCAGAAGAATATCCGCAGTACGACTGGAAATGCAACAAGGGTTATCCTACCAAGAAACATCGTGCTGCCATCAGGGAATATGGAGTCACTCCATATCATCGCATGAGTTACAATCTTTTAGGTACTGGCGAATTGAGTATAGATTTCAAGGATTAGAGGCTACAGATTTGGTCCTTTAAAACAAAGTCTGTTTTTTCTGTCGATTATTATAAACGAAAAGGAGGTAAATGCCGTCGATTGGTATTTACCTCCTTTTCGTTTTTTCAGACAGATACGGAGAATGTCTAATCTGTCTTTTACCATCAAGACGATATTAGAAGTCAAGAGTAATACCCTTTTCGTCAATCTTCTTGTATGTCTTGTCGTTGACAATCACATTCTTTGAATTCTTGGCATCGAAGGTGTGATTTTTTGCACTTACCTTGATGTTTTCGAGCTTCACGCCATCGGTACGGTTGATGACAATACCATACTCTGCATTGTTTACCTCCATATCCTTGATGTGGATATTGCTTACCGGCATCTCTGGGAGACCATTGAAGTAAGCTGCACGGCGGGCTGTGCGGCAGATGACATGGTTGATGTCGATATTGCGGAAGCAAGGAGTTGTCTCATCTACCTTGAACTTCTGTACCTTCTGGCTCTTAGCCTCATCGCCATCGTTGAGAACTTCTACGGCAGACTTGCCACCGTAATAGAGATCGAAGGTGATGACATCTGTCTGGATATCAAACATTGACATGTTGTCGATGTAAATATTCTCTACTACGCCGCCACGACCGCGGGTACTCTTGAAACGGAGACCCACATCGGTACCGAGGAACTGGCAGTCGCTCACCTTAATATTCTTCACGCCACCGCTCATCTCGCTACCAACAACGAAACCGCCATGCCCCTTGAATACGGTGCAGCCGTTTACGATTACATTCTCGCAAGGAATGCCGCGCTTTCTTCCGTCAGCATCCTTACCGCTCTTGATGCAGATACCGTCATCGCCCACGTCGAAAGTAGAATTGACGATGAGTGCATTCTTGCAGCTTTCCAAGTCGAGACCGTCACCATTCTGAGCGTATGAAGGGTTGCGAACCAATACATCTTCTATAAGAACGTTCTCGCACATCAGCGGATGAATGTTCCATGCTGGTGAATTCTGGAAGATAACACCGTTGAGCCAAACGTTCTTGCAGCTTACGAGACTGATCATTACAGGACGGAGGAAACGCTTGATCTCGTTCCACTCTTCTTCTGAAGTTGGAGTCTTAGGCACATTCATGTTGGCGCTGTTGTCAGCCTTCAATGCACCCTCTGATGGGAACCAGTAGTCTGCTCTCTTGAACGCACCGCCACGTGAAGTAATCTGCTTCCACTGTGCTTCGGTAACCTTCTGTTTCTTCAATGGGCGCCAGTATTCGCCATTACCGTCGATGCATCCCTGACCGGTAATTGCCACGTTGGTAAGATTATGGCCAGAGATAGGTGACTGGCAGCGGCGTGTATCCAAACCTTCGAATGATGTATCTACGAAAGGGTAGAGGGCATCATCTGGTGAGAAAAGAATGACTGCACCTTTTTCGAGATGCAGGTTGATATTGCTCTTCAATACGATAGGACCTGTGAACCATACGCCTTGTGGCACAACGAGTTTACCGCCACCTTTCTGGGTGAGCGCATCGATAGCCTTGGCAAAGGCTGTGGTACAGAGAGAAGAACCGTCGCCAATAGCACCAAAGTCCTTGAGGTTTACCTCATTGGCAGGGAACTGTGGACGGGTCACCTTTTCCATCTGGAATGGCAGATTCTCATATAGAGCATCATACTTCTTGATGTCGGTTGCCTGGGCACTGAGTGCCAGCAAGCAAGCACAAACCATGCTAAAAATTTTCTTCATGACTGTAATTATGTTTTTGTTTGTTTTATAAATCATTGTTAGCTTCCGTCTGCAAATTTATGAATAATATCTGATTTCACCAAACGAAAGTATCAGATTATGCCTATAAAACATCGCAAACGTTTTCAGTCTTTTTCTAGCAAATACTTGTAGTTGTATATTTGCATGAATGGATGTAATATTGCTCGAAGGATGGCTATTGGGTCTTTTTCGTAGGTGTAAAACAAGATATGCCTATATTTTACATACATTTTGATGAGTCCTAATAATGCTGTTATGCTGGTTTTACTTTCGTAGTCCATCAACTTTATGGCATCCTTATATATTCTTTCTTCAGACGGGATTGTTTTTAGAAAACCTGCTCTTACCGCAAAATGTTTAGCCATTAACGGTTTTATTTTGTGATAATAGCGAATACCAAATCCTATCATGGATAAAGCATTGTTGGCAGAACGTATTCTCTTCTTGTCGTATGCAGAGTAAGAGGCAGCTCCTTGATAACGTCGCTGTTTCACGACAATCTTATCTATGAGGATGATTCTGTTAAGTGCAGCTGCCGTCTGACCAAGAATGACATCGTACCATGTATGTGTATAGATAGGACATGATTCTAGATTCTTTGGTAAAAAGGTTAATAATTCTTTTCTAAAGAGTGTGCAATGTCCAGGCATAGATGCATACATCATCCTTATGATATTACAGTTGGGTTTTCGGCTGTCGTAATGGATGGAAATGTTTTTGTCTTCTTTGCAGTAAAAGGGGACTGAACGACCTACGCACATGAGGTTGTCACCGATGCTTTCCGACATGATTTCTAATTTGTTGGATTCCCAAATATCATCTTGGTCGCTGATGGCAATTAAGTCGCCTGTAGCCCGTTTGATGGCACTGAAGAAATTATTATTGATACCTCTTTCTTTAGGATTCTTATATACCTTAATATATGGGTATCTTTCTGCATATTCCAGTAGGATGTTCCAAGTCCCATCCGAGGAACCGTCGTCTTGTGCAATAACTTCGTATGGAGACAGTGATTGAGAAACAATGGAGTCAAGCTGCTCTCCGAGAAACTTGGCTCCATTATAAGTACAGATTACGATAGAGATTTTCATATTTCAATATTTTTTTGCAAAATTACTGCCATGTTTGCAAAAAAATATTGAAACTTCAAAACTATAAGTTCAATGATTTTTCATTGGAAAAGGATTGAAACCGCAGTTTTTGCCGAATTCATCGGGAAAAGCACCTTGTTTTCTCTCGTTTTGTAGCATTTGCTAATGTATGTCTTGTTGTAATAAAAGCAGATTTTATTCGTTTTAGTTTAAAAATATGATTTTATGAGAAGAAATTACATTCAACAGCTTGTGCTATTTTTTGCTTGTCTGATTATCTCTGTTTCTTGCAATAGAGAGGAAAATGCATGTAGGTTAAAGGAAATGGAGCATCTGATTTCTGAAAATCCTCAAATGGCATTGGATTCTTTAAATAAATTACGGAATACTGCGACCCTTGCTGGTCATGCCACTTATAATCATTATCTATTTTGCTTGGCTGATGCTCAAAATAAAGCTGGGGCAAAAGTGGTTGCACCTAGTATTTTTCAGTCAGTAGTTACGTATTATGAAAATGCTGGGACAATCTATGACCAAGTGCGGGCTTATTATCTGATGGGTAGTTCCTATCGTGATGCTGGTGAAAGCATAAAAGCCTTAGAAGCATACAATAAAGCTTTAGAGTCGGCTGAGTTTGGACAGAAAGATGAGATAATGTACTCTCTTCTTTCAAGGATTCATGGACAGATGGCACAGATATATATTGCTCAGAGATTACCAGCGCATGTTGTGAAGTCATGCGAAAATGCATGTAAGTATTCTTTGTTGGCAAAAGATACAACATCTGCAGCCATATTTCTAGGAGGTGCTTGCTTTGGTTATAAGATGCAGAATGACAATCAAGCTTCAGTTGCCATTATTCTTAGAGCTCAAAAGATATTAAGACAAGTAAAGAACTATCAATTGGCTGCCATGTGTTCGTCTGTTATTATCGAACCTTATTTAAAGTTGGGACAGTATGATAAGGCAAGAGATTGTATTCTTTCTTATGAAAAATATTCAGGTGTTTTTGATAAGGATGGTAATATTGAGAAAGGTCGTGAAGTCTTTTATTATGATAAAGGGTTATATTTTATGGCTGTAAACCAGTTAGATTCTGCTGAATGTTATTTCAGAAAGGCCTTAAAAAATAAGAATGATGGAGATTGCCAGGAAGGCGGGCATCGGAGTCTTTATTTATTGTATAAGAAGATAGGTAATAAGGATTCTTTGGCAAAATATGCAGATTTGGCTTATCAGATTAATGATAAGCGGGTACTGGAACTTTCTACCCGTGAAATCCAGAATATGCAACAACTTTATAATTATACCCGAAACCAGGAAATAGCTAAGCAGGAACAGATGCGTGCTGATGGATTGAAAAGGTGGTTAATAGTTGTTGTGAGTTTTTGTCTTCTTGGTGTTATGTTCGGAATTTTAGTCTATAGGCATTATGCTGCTAATAGGAGTAAAGAACGTGAGAATTATAAGGCAAAACTCGAAGAATTGGCAGAGGCAAAAAGAAAACAGCAACTATTGGCAGATAACAGAATAGAGCAGATGAGTTTGGATAATGAACGCCAAATACGCATTTTGGAAAAGCAACTTGTTGGTTATCAGAATGCGAGGCAGCTATCTGTTTCGCAAATGAAGGAAGATGAAGTACAAGCTAGTTCTATCTGTCAGCATTTGCATCGTGTGGGGTGTGGACTTTCTACTTTGGAAGTTAATGATTGGAAAGAACTGGAGAAATTGCTTTTTGATGAGTTTCCTTCATTTAAATTGAAAATGATGGCAGTGAAAAATTCTATTTTAATAGACGATTATCAACTCTGTCTTTTAGCTAGAGTTCGTTTCACTCCGTCAGAAATTGGAAATATTCTTGGTGTTAAACCTTCAAATGTAACGATGAAAAGAAAAAGAATGCTCAATGCTCTTTTTGATAAAATTGGTAATGCCAAGGAATTTGATAAACTTCTTCTGTCTCTCTGTTAAATGTGTAGACGTTTCGCTTTCTGCCTTACTATGGCACAATATTGCCCCTAGGCGGGCAACTTTTTGCCATTGGCAGATAAAAAATAATACGTCGGGAGAAAGATTCCATCAGGTCTATCTCTGTCATTTACTAGGTGCATTTTGGCAGTAGGTTGAGTAGTTTTGCTTGCGAAAAAAGCTACTCTCGATTTTACCCTTCACCCTTCACTTTTTCGCTTGAAACCCCGATAAACACTGGGGGTGCGAGGGGTGAAGGGTTTCGCTAACCCTTCACCCACCCTTCACCACCCTTCACCTCAGCAGAATTTTGAACTGCTTAAAAGGAGGATTCTGCTACTCAGGGAATAGGAATAAGACTTCAACTAAGCCCCATGTAAATTTCAACTAAGCTCTACGTAACCTTCAATTAAGCCCCACGTAAACTTTATCTAAGGCTTAAACCAGTTTCAAATAAGGTTTAAATCATCTTCAAAGAAGGCTTAAGTCAAGCTTAATAGAAGCTTAAAGCCACTCATAATAGAAGACTAAGGCCACTCATAATAGAAGCCTTGGAGCAAGCCTTAATGGAAACCCAAAAGCAGAAAGGTGAAGGGTGGGTGAAGGGTGGTGAAGGGTTGATGAAACCCTTCACCACTATAAGTGTCTTATATATAGCGCTTTATGTCGTGTCTGTGAAGGGTGAAGGGTGTTTTTGAGATTGTTGGGAAATCTGTCGGAATGAAATAATCCTAACTTTTTGTGTTTTTTCCAGCTTTCGCATATACTTTTTCATGAAAGCAGGGGATGGATAATGTATATAACGAAAGAAGGTTGATAATCAAAAGACTATCAACCTTCTTGTTGTACCCAGACCCGGGATCGAACCGGGATGGATTGCTCCACTGGTGTTTGAGACCAGCGCGTCTACCGATTCCGCCATCTGGGCAAATAGCACTTGGCTTATTTGCAGTTGCAAAGGTACTAATAATTTTTGAACTGGCAAACTTTTTGAGAACTTTTTTTCGAAAAAAGTGCATTTTGCGTGCCAAAAGGCTAAAATATTGTTGTATTTGCCCCCTCCAATCTTAAATTAAGAGAAAAACTTTGGCGCATTCAAATATATTTTCTAATTTTACAGTTGGAAATTTAATTTAAAAACTGCAAACATATGAATCAAAATATGACGGTTAATGTAAATAACTACTATTGTGTGATACTTGCAGGAGGAAAAGGACGTAGACTTTGGCCTTGCAGCCGCAGTAACTATCCGAAGCAATTTATCGATTTCTTTGGAGTAGGACGTACTCAGTTGCAGCAAACCTACGACCGAATGGCAAAGATTGTTCCTGCTGATCATATATATATCAATACGAACGAGGAATTCGTACATTTGATTAAGGAGCAGTTGCCAGAAGTTTCTGTGGATAACATTTTGGCAGAGCCTATTCATCGTAATACGGCTCCGAGCATGGCATGGGCTAATCATCGCATTTCCATGATAAATCCCAATGCCTGTGTGATTGCCACTCCTTCAGACCAGGCCATCTTCAATGAGGAAGCTTTCCGGGAGAATGTGCTGAAAGGCTTGGCTTTTGTAGCAGAGAACGACCGGTTCCTTACCATGGGAGTGAAGCCAACCCGTCCTGAACCGGGTTATGGATATATTCAGATGGGCGATGTCTTTTGTGACAATATGTATCAGGTTCAATCCTTTACGGAGAAGCCGGAGCGTGATTTTGCCAAGATATTCGTTGAGAGTGGGGAGTTTTATTGGAATACTGGTCTCTTCCTGAGCAATGTAAAGCATCTGAGAGAGTGTTTCTGTAAGATTCTGCCTCCTGTGCTCCGTGATTACGACAAGCAGTATCCGGAGTTTAGCATCGAGACGGAGAATGCCTATATGAAGGAGAGTTTTTCTTCTTATCCTAATATCTCTGTGGATTTTGGAATCCTTGAGAAGCCTTCAGATGTATGCGTGATGAAGTGTGATTTCGGATGGGCTGACCTGGGAACATGGCACAGTATCTATGAGGCGATGCAGAAGAGCGATGACGATAACGTGGTGATTGACAGCGATGTGATGATGGAAAACTGCCACAACAATGTGATTAAGTTGCCGAAGGGCAAGCTTGCCGTATTGAACGGGTTGGATGGTTTTATCGTTGCCGAGAAAGACAATGTGCTGCTCGTCTGCAGGAAGGAGGATTCTTCCGCATTGGTTCGCAAATATGTGAACGAGGTGCAGATGAAGCGAGGTGAAGACTTTATTTAATGGGCGATTTAGTCAAATAAATATAATATGTATGAAAAATGAGCTGCAACCCTCTGCAGCTCATTTTTTGCTTTATAAGCGGATGTGTGGTTTACACACATTCTACAATTTCTGGAATTCAGTATAAATCTTATCAGCGATTTCCTTGAACTCTTCCTCAGAGAGCTTGAGGTGCTCCTTGCGGAAATTGACATCAGCTTCGCTGTTCATAGGGATGAGGTGGATATGAGCATGAGGAACCTCAAGGCCCAATACAACCTGAGCCACTTTCTTGCATGGGAAAGCAGCCTTGATGGCCTTAGCAACCTTCTTGGCGAAAACCTCAAACTCTGCCAAGTCATCATCCTCCATATCGAAGATGTAATCTACTTCCTTGCGAGGAATTACCAATGTATGACCTTTGCCGATAGGGCTAATGTCGAGGAAAGCATAAAACTTGTCGCTTTCTGCACACTTGTAGCTAGGAATCTCTCCTGCTGCAATCTTTGAAAAAATGCTTGCCATAATCTCTAATCAATTTATAATTAATAATTTATATTTTGTTCCTGGGCTTACATATACCATAAAAGGAACCGTCATACGGACATCGCTGCCAATATGATAGTTCCTTTTATTTCGTTTTATTCAAATGAAATCTTGTCGATGCGAAGTTTGATGGTGCCGCGAGGAATCTTGATCTCTGCTACTTCACCTATCTTCTTGTTGAGCAATCCCTGTGCAATAGGAGTCTTGATGGAAATCTTGCCTTCCTTCAAGTTTGCCTCGCTTTCGCTCACGATGGTATAGGTCATCTTTGCCTTGTTTGCCATGTTGGTCATCTCTACCTTCGACATGATCTGCACGCTGTCGGTGCTGAGCTGCTTAGTATCGATGATCTTAGCCTCGGCAATGGTGAGCTTGATGCGATTGATCTTATCTTCTAGATGAGCCTGAGCCTCTTTAGCGGCATCATACTCAGAATTCTCACTTAAATCACCCTTATCGCGGGCTTCAGCAATTGCGGCTGATGCCTTAGGGCGCTCTACAGATACGAGCTGTTTCAGCTCAGCTACGAGTTTGTCGTAGCCTTCTTGTGACATGTAAGCCATAATTTTTCTTGTTGTTTAATGTTATTAATAATATGTTCTTAGAGGCATAAAAAATAAAGAATTCCAGTGCCAGTGGAGCACCGGAATCCTATATCTTATATGTGTCTCTTTCTTATCCTTATGTTTATAATTCGATTGCAAAGATAGAACATTATTTCCGTATCACCAAACTTTTTCGATGAAATTTTAAAAATAACCTCCTTTTTCTTTCACATACTTCATTAATTCACTAAAAATCTGATTATTGCGTAATATCTCCGGATTGCCAGTCATAATCATCTGCTTCCTGGCTCGGGTGATGGCTACGTTCAGCTTGCGGTCGATGATGGCACCGTCTTCTACGAAGCTGTTGCCGGCAAGGAAGTCGAGCTGCCAGATGTTCTGGATGGTGAAACTGTAGATGATGACATCTCGCTGGCTGCCCTGATAGCGTTCCACGGTATCGATGCTTATCTTCTCCAGTTCCGGGATGCCGAGCTTCTCGATGCCCTTGCGCACCATGGCTATCTGGTTGCGGTAAGGTACGATGACGCCTACGGTCTTCTGCGGGTCGAACTGTGCGCCATAGAAACGGTGGATGCGACGGAGCATGTCTACCACGATTTCTGCTTCGTTGGCATTGATCTTGTCGGATACATTCGGTTCCTTGCAGAACTGGGATGGGAGGAAGATCATGCGATGTTCCTTCAGGAGGTCATCGAGCGCATCTTCTGATGGGAGGGTATAGGACAGTTCCTCTTCCAACTGGTGTGGACAAGGTACGGGTTCCAGTTTCTCCCGGCGGTAGAACATCCGGTTCGGGAACTCGGCTATCTCCGGGTGCATTCTTCCCTGACGGCGAAGTATGCCGATAAAGTCGGTGCGTTCCTCGTGGTCTTCCCAATGAATCAGGCGCTCGAAGAGGGAATTGCGGCAGTTGGTGAGGCAGATGTCCTGTAAGAGACTCATGTCTACAACTCCATTCTTCTGGCTGTCATGGATGGTTGGAATCGCCGAATCCTTTTCGCTCTGCTGCACTACGGCAGGCAACTGCTTATAGTCGCCGATGAGGATAAACTTATCCACGGCAGACAGGAGTCCGATGAGATTTGGCTCCAATATCTGGCTCGACTCGTCGATGATGGCAAGCTTGAAGTGCTTCAGGGTGAAGATGAATGGCTTGGAGGTCATCATTGAAGTGGTTCCTACGATTACGCGCGTACCTATTATATATTGTTTGATAGCTTCGAGCTTAGGACAGTCGCTGATAGCCTTCTCTATCAGATAAGGGCGGAACCGTTCATCGCAGGAGTATTCGCTGCCCAGACGCAGGAATGGGATGCCGGAATCTACCAGCATCTCGCAGATTTCATCCACGGCTCGGTTGGTATAACTCATCAGGAGGATGGATGAGGCTGGCTGCTGAGTAGTCTTTCCTCCGGCGGCGATGCTTTCTGCTGTCGGCATTCCCGTTCCATCGTTCAATGCTTCTTCTACCATGAACTTCAGGGCACGGCTGGTCTTTCCTGTTCCCGGAGGCCCCACGAGCAGGAAGTAATCCTGTGCCTGCTTGGCACGGAGGATGATTTCGTCCAGTACATCATCGTAATGTCTGGTCAATGTAAGCGAGGCATCTCTTTGCGGAGCACGTTGTCCCAACAGCAGGTCGCGTTTCTCCTTTGGCGCACAGATAAACTGGTGCAGGTTGCGGATGCTTCCACCGGTCGATGCATCGCTCGTTCCGTGCTCAATTGCATACGGCAGGTTCATCTCGAAGATGTCGGCATTCTGCTGTCCGTCTGTGAGATGCACAACAATCTCATGGCTGTGAATCTCCTGCAACACACCTTTATATAATATAGCCTTTCTCACATCGGGTTCTTCCTTCAGCTTGTAGGTATAGAGATACACCATGTCACCGATGCGGAAGTTGGGCAGGAAGTCCTTTCCTTGGTCGGGTACGCTCAGGGTGATGGTATCATATCCGCTTCCTGCGCTGCTCTGTTCCTTCCGGATGATGTGCAGGTCGGTATAGATATTGCCGGCATCCTTCTTTTCGGCGAGCGGCATGGTCCAGAGGTCAGAACTCGATGTGTTCGTTCCTTCCTGTGCACCCACCTTGTTGATCATCTGTTCCCGCAAGACAAAGGTCATCATGCGGCAGAAGTAGGCTTCCTCCAGTGGAGAAAGGTCGTGGAGCGGGTTGGTGATGGCTTCTATCTGTGGTTTCAGATACTTGTTGTAGAAGAAATCCTGGGTTCCTGCTACATTCAAAACTTCGGGGGTAAATTCATTCAGTGTATGCTCGAATCCCTCCTTGGCTATCTCGAAGGAGGCGGCAACGAGCTGGTTGCGGTATTCGATGGCCTCCTTGAAGAGCTTTTGGTAGTAAGCTACCACCATCAATCCGTCTTGCGGCTGATACTTGGAGTAGAGCAGTCGGATATTCACGCGGTCGTTGCTCAGCTTGAAGTTGTGCTGTAACACGCCATAGTAGAGCAGGAGCTGCACATAGTGTGGCTCCTGCTGATAACTGTGATAAGCGGGATCTACCTGATGGGTTTCGATATTCATATTACGTCCCGATTTCTGTTCCACCAGCAGCTTGCAGTCGGTGGTCATCAGGTCTACACGTCCCTGTATGCCCAGAGCTTCGCATACGAACGAAGGCTCCAGGATGGCTTTCTTCCTGTCGTAAAGACTTTCGCCTCGGAATGCTGACATCTTTGCCTGCGATGCGGTACGCGGAAAGAGAATATCCACTACCTGCTGCAGATTGAATGCCTGCAGGTTGGCATCTGTATAAAACTTCTTGGCATCAAACCAGGGGCAGGTGCAGAACTCCAGGGCTTTCTCCCGGAAGTTGCTCTTCACAGTTTCGTTCACTTGATACTTACCGTGTGAGTTGATGATGTCGTCGAGCGCAGCACCGGCAAAGTTACCGAGCAGGGTTGCCTGGGTGTTGGCACGGGGTTTCATCAGGTTTAATAGATAGAGCAGGGGATGATGACCGAAAGCTGTGAAACAGGTAGCAATGCTACTGATATCTACCAGATAATCGGGTTCCACCACGATGAGTCGGGGGGTGATGATGGGTTGTTTTACCTGACAGTCGAGCAGGTTGAGCTGCATTCCTTCCTTCAGCAGGTCCCAGAGGTAGGTATGATCGATATGATTTTCTTCATCTTTCAACCGTACGAGATACTCCTCCTCATCGGCATCCTGGTCGATGTCTACACGGATAAAGTCGCTGTCCCAGTTCTTTACGATGCAGCGGATGCGTCGGTTGTTGATTTCCAGTCCCTTCTGGAAGGGGCGGTTGATATGCGGGATGAGAACATTGACTTCATGCGGTATTCTCTCTTCGAACACAGCGGAGATGAAGAGGGTGAGGGCACGTGCATCATATTTCAGGTCTTCGCCCGAAAGAGGTTCCTGGGAATTGCTGTGTCGGCGCATGGTCTGGATGGCAATCTTGTCTGCCACCTTGATGCCACGGGCCTTACAGAGATAATCCACCTGGGAGAAAAGGTTACCGAAAGCCTGTTTGGTATCCTTCACTCCTTTGTGGCAACAGAGGATGAGCGTATCGTGCATCATCTTGTTGCGTGTCTTCGCTTCCAGGTCGGGGAGCGTCAAAAGTTCCCTTACCCGCTGGAAAAGTTCTGCGGCGCTGATATTGTTCTGATTCATGATTTCTCAGCGAGTCTTCCATAAATAAAGGGTATATCCATAATCAATTTTTTATAAGTGATGACGCAAAGTTACAAAAATTATAAATACTCTTATAATAAATGTATTTATAATTATGGATAATTAACGAGGTGATGGGAAAAAATAAGTATTCCATTAAGTATTTTTTTCGTATGAAAGACTTGCCGTATCAATTCTTTTTTGTATATTTGTAGCCCCAAAATGAAAGATGGGATATTATTAATCTAAAAATTAAACGAATGACAAAAGAAGAATTGATGCATAGAGCCATTGAGCTCTCAAAGAATAGTGTTAAGACCGGTGGCGGACCTTTTGGTGCTGTGATTGCCAAGGATGGTATCATCATCGCTGAGGCTTCCAACAGTGTAACCATCGACCTCGACCCTACTGCACATGCCGAGGTGAACTGTGTGCGCCAGGCTTGTTTCAAGCTGAAGACCTTCAATCTGGAGGGCTGCGAGATTTATACCTCCTGTGAGCCATGCCCGATGTGTCTGGGTGCTATCTACTGGGCACATCTCGACCGTATCTATTATGCCAACGACAGAAAGGATGCAGCCAAGATAGGTTTCGATGATGAGTTTATCTACGAGGAGATAGACCGCAAGATAGAAGACCGCCATAAGCCGATGATTGCCCTGATGCGCGATGAGGCGCTGGGCGCTTTCCGCATGTGGGAGGAAAATACAGAAAAGACAGAGTATTAATGAGATAAGATAAAAAGGGAAGGTTGCACGGAATATGAACTGCAGCCTTCCTTTTTTCGTAGATTCTTCTTGTATTCTATCATGCGGGATAGAGAAAAATGGAGAAAAGGAACGATTTCTCAGATTTTCTTTGTAATTTTGTCGCCAAATTCAGAAAGACCCTGAATTCTTGATGATGGAAATTCTCTAATTATTATAAAGATAATGGAACAGTCAATAGAAAATCTCTACAAATTAGACGGCAGAGTGCCCGTTGGTAAAGCACTCCCATTTGGTCTTCAGCATGTATTGGCAATGTTTGTCAGCAACATTGCACCAATCATGATTCTTGCCGGTGCGATAGGATTGGACAGTTCGGTGAGCGCCGTGCTTATCCAGAACTGTATGGTCATCGCCGGTATCGGTACCTTGGTGCAGCTTTATCCGGTATGGCGTATCGGTTCCCGTCTGCCTATCGTAATGGGTATCTCCTTCACCTTCCTTTCGCTCGCCATCGCCATTGCTGGTGCTCATGGTATGGGTACTTTGGTAGGCGCTGTCATCATTGGTGGTCTGGTAGAAGGAACGCTCGGTCTCTTTGCCAAGTACTGGATCAAGCTCATTCCGCCTGTAGTAGCCGCTACTGTGGTAACAGCCATCGGTTTCTCGCTCCTTCCTGTTGGTGCCAACTCTTTTGCGGGTGGTCAGGGTGCTGCTGATTTCGGTAGCATGAACAACTGGGTCGTGGGTTCAGTAACCTTGCTTGCTTGTCTCCTCTGCCAGATTTTTGCCAAGGGATTCCTCCGCTCTCTGTCGGTATTGGTTGGTCTGCTGGTAGGTTATGTCTTGGCTCTCTTTATGGGAATGATCGATTTTAGCGGACTTTCTGGTCTTTCTATCATTGCATTGCCAAAGTTGTTGCCATTCACTCCTGAATTCAATATCGGTGCCATCCTCTCGGTAGTAGCTGTTTATCTGGTTTCTGCCACAGAGACTATCGGTGATACTTCTGCTCTCTGCAACAGTGCATTGAAGCGTGATCCTAATACCAAGGAGATGGGAGCAGCTGTTTGCTGCGATGGTTTCGTAAGTTCGGTTTCCGGTCTTTTCGGTTGTACTCCTATCACTTCTTTCAGCCAGAATGTGGGTTTGGCAGCCATGTCGGGAGTAGTGAACCGCTTTACCATTGCCATGGGTGCCATCATCATGATTATCGGTGGTATCTTCCCAGCTATCGGTTATGTATTGACTACGATTCCTCAGGCAGTATTGGGCGGCTGCACTATCATGATGTTTGGTAGCATTCTCTTTGCCGGTTTTGGTATGATGGCGCGTACAGGCTTCTCTCAGCGCAACATGGTCATCGTGAGCCTCTCGCTCAGCGTAGGTCTCGGATTCACATCTGCAACAGGTATGTTCAATATCTTCCCAGAGATTGTACGCACCGTTTTCGCAGATAACTGTGTGGCAGTAGTCTTCCTGCTCGCCGTGATTCTGAACCTCGTATTGCCAAAGAATATGGATAAGGCATAAGAATCAAAGATATTTATATATAAAAAGGTGCAACTCACAAGTAAGAAAGTGAGTTGCACCTTTTTTATTGGTAATTATTAATTGTACATTATCAATTATAAATTAAATCACTGTCCTCCCAGTCTTTCGAAGAAGGTGATGATTTCTTCGAAGGTCTTGAATTCATCGCTGCCGTATTCTATCGCCGTACCCATGAAACCATCGCATGGGCTAGGGTCGATGAAGTAATCGCCGTAGAGCAGGTTCTTCTGGTTGCAGAAGATGATGTGGTTGTAGGCTGGGGTAGAGAGATATTCCTCCACCCAAGTCTGTACCTTCGCCATGTATTCATGGTCGTTGGTTGGCGCTGGGGCTACGATGTATACATTATAATGCTCTATCAGCATCTCGTAAGCCTTGTGCATCGAACTGGTTGCCTTCATGTAACTGTCGTGCAGGGCATCGAAGTCTATATATACGATAGGGCGCTCCTTGCCGTTCTGCTTGTCGTCAATCCATCGGATTACCGGACAGAGATAGTGAAATGCCACCTTGTCGATGAGTCGGTGCTCGCCATGGAATGGGATGGCTTGCGGATAGTGCTCATGGAAGATGTCGAAGGTGTGGACCACAGGATCTGCATCGCCGAAGAGACCATAAACACGTTCCTGCTCTTCTGGAGTGATGTCTTGGAAGCAACGTTCGGTAAAGTCACGGTATTCCTTGATGAGGCCTTTGTTAACCATCAGTTCGTTCACTCCGTCCTTTCTCGGGTTCTGGAATTCCTGCTTGCCGGTCATGCTGCTCATCGTATCGCCCATCTTGAAGGCTGGGTTTACGAGGATGCGGTCGAATCCTTTCAGCAGTTCGGTATACATGCCTCCCATCGAGGTACCGATGATGAGGTCAGGCTTCTCAGTCTCCGCCATCTTCTGCAGCATCTCTATGCCCTCTTCAGGATGTACCGGGATGTCTTCAGCCACGAGGGTGGCATTCGGCATCAGTTCCTGCAACATCTTTACGGTGCCGCTCTGTGCAGAAGAGAGGAAACCGTGAACATACATGATTTTCTTGCCCGCCATGAGGTCGGGGAATTGTTTGATATATGGATTCATATTCTTATAGTTTTATAGGGGGCATCATATCATGCTCCCTGAACATCTTATTCATTTCTGCTGCAAAATTACGCTAAATTGCAGACAAAACAAAATTATTGGGCGATAAACTTCCTTGTTTGCGAAAAAAGTAGTAATTTTGCACCCAATAACCATATTAAAGTTCAAGTCATAATGGATTTACTGAAAGAAAGAATTATGCAGGAGGGCCGCTGCTTTCCTGGTGGAATCTTAAAAGTAGATAGCTTCGTAAATCATCAGATGGACCCTATCCTGATGATGGACCTGGCTAAGGAATTCGTGCGCCTTTTCAAGGACATCAAGTACAACAAGATTATTACTATCGAGGCTTCGGGCATCGCTCCTGCCATCATGGTGGGGTATCTGACCAATCTTCCTGTTGTCTTCGTCAAGAAAAAGCAGCCTAAGACCATGGAAGGAATGATTACCTCAGTGGTTCACTCTTTTACTAAGGACCGTGACTATACGGTTTGCGTGAGCAACAGCTACCTGACTCCAGACGATCATGTTATCTTCATCGACGACTTCCTCGCCAACGGTAACGCTTCCAAGGGTGTGATGGACCTTTGCGAGAAGGCTGGCGCCAAGATCGAGGCGATGGGTTTCATCATCGAGAAGGCTTTTCAGCATGGTGGTGACTTCCTGCGCAAGGAGGGAATCCGTTATGAGGCTCTCGCTACTGTAGAGAGCCTGGATGATTGCAAGATTGTCTTGAAGTAAGAGAATCGGCTGAAATCAAGCATCGTTTTTTATCCTATGATATTCATTCTGATATGAAGATGAGATTTTGTTTATTGAACGCCTTGCTTTGTATGGCATTGTCTTCTATGGCAGTGCCTGCAAAGCGAGGCGTTTGGCGTTTGATGACTTTGACTGATGGAACTGAGGTTCGTGTACAGTTAGTGGGCGATGAATTCATGCATTATTATGTTTCGGAAGACGGAACCAAGTATGTCATGGATGCAACAACAGGACAGGGAAATCGATTGGATTCTACTGCTTCCTTGTCTCGCGTGAAGAAAGCGGCAGCCCGTCGTGCAAAGGTTCAATCTCGACAGAAACTTCATCTTCAAAAGGCGAAAGCAAAACAGAATAGTTTCCGGGGAACCAGGAAGGGACTTGTCATTTTAGCCGAATTCTCCGATCGTAAGTTCCAGAGTGGGCATGATCTGACATTGTATAAGCAGATAGTCAATGGCGATGATTACAAGGAAAATGGCTTCCGTGGCAGTGTGAAGGATTATTTCTGTACCCAAAGTATGGGACAGTTCGAACTGAATTTCGACGTGGTTGGTATCTGTCCTCTGCAGAATGCCACTGCTTATTATGGCGCAAATAGTACTGACGGTGAAGATTTGCGTGCGGGTGCAATGATTGCTGAGGCTTGCCTTTGGGCGAAGCAGCAGGGAGTTGACTTCTCCAAGTATGATTGGGATAATGATGGCGAAGTGGAACAGGTCTTTGTTCTCTATGCCGGTAAAGGCGAGGCCAATGGTGGTGCAGCTTCTACCATTTGGCCTCACATGTATGCTTTGTCATTGTCAGATTATGGCAAAGTGTTGCAGTTTGATGGGGTTAAGGTGGATACTTACGCCTGCAGCAGTGAATTGAATGGTCTGAACAAACTCGATGGAATCGGTACTTTCTGCCATGAATTCTCTCACTGTCTGGATTTGCCCGATCTTTATGATACCAGTTATACCGGATGGTTTGGATTGGGTGAATTTGACCTGATGGATAGTGGCAGTTACAATGGAGACGGAAAATGGCCTGCTGGGTATTCGGCTTATGAGAAAGCAAGCTGTGGTTGGATTACTCTTCATGACTTGACGGATATAGAAGAGGAGACAAAGGTGGCTGATGTCATGGCGATGAGTCTAGGAGGAGATGCTTATATCATCAGAAACAAGGCACATGAAGACGAGTGTTACATCATTGAAAACCGACAGAAGTCAGGATGGGATACTGAACTTCCAGGAGCGGGAGTCATGATTACTCATGTAGATTATGATGCTGATGTCTGGTATTATAATGTACTGAACTCGAATAGTGAATATTATGACGAAGCCAATCAGAAATTTGTGAATGACCATCCTCGTCTTACCATCTTCAGAGCAGGCAAGTCGACCTATTTGGATGGTTCGGCAAGTGATCTCTATCCTTATCTGTCTAATAGTAGTCTTACGGCTACATCCCAACCGGCTTCCACCTTATATAATAAGAATGCTGACGGTACTAAGTATATGCATCTTGACATCAAGAATATCGCCATTGCAAGTGATGGTTCGGCATCGTTTACGGTGAGTAAGGCTGAGCGCTCTGACGATCAGAAGCCTGATACGCCGGTACAGCCTTCAGGCTCTACTTTATTATATGAATCGTTTGACAAGTGTCATGGTACAGGTGGAAACGATAACCTGTGGAAAGGTAGTATTGCTGGAACTCAAGTGTTGGATGAGGACTTGGATAATAGTGGATGGACCAGTTCTGGAACAGTTTGCGAAGCCAACGGCTGCGTAAGACTCGGAAAATCGGGAGTTGCCGGAAATATCACCACGCCAACTTTTTCGGTGAAAGGTTCTGCGATACTTTCATTCAAAGCTGCGGCATGGGATGAAAAAAGTGATGCCACCAAGTTGTATCTGGAGATAACTGATGTGAATAATGGCGCAAGGCAGATGGCGGTTATCCGCAAGTCAGAACTGTCTAAGTATTTTGTACCTCTCAAGAAGGGAGAATGGACTCTGTTGGGGGCTTCTGTTTACGCAACAGGCGAGGTGAAGGTTAGCTTCACAGCTGATAAGGGCCGTTTCTTTCTGGATGAAGTAAAGGTAACAGACAATACGGTGGATGGCATAGCAGAGGTGACTATGCCTCAACAGTCTGACATTGAAGGCTATTATACTCTGGATGGAATCAGGCTCTCAAAGCCTCAGCAGGGTGTGAACATTATTCGACAGAAAGATGGGCGGGTAAGGAAAGTCATGATTTATTAGGGTAGAACCAGGTATGGTTATAAAGCGTAAGAAAAGTGTAGAGGTATTTTGTACTATTACACTTTTCTTTCGCTTTTTTATGTAAAAATGATGGGATTGTTTTGGTATTTCAATAAAAATATTTAATTTTGCACTCGGTTTATATAAACGAGAGAGAAATTTTATTTTTATATTTTTATTTTAATAACAAAACAAACATGACAAGAAGATTACTATTACTTGTATGTGCGGTGCTGTGTTTAGGCAGTAACGTTCGTATCAGTGCGCAGTCTACATCTTCTACTACACAATCTGCAGAGTCTAACTTTGTAGAGGGCGTTGTGCGTGTCAAACTTCAGCGTGAGATAGCTGACCGTATGATTGCGGCTAAGCTTCCGTTGTCGGTAAAAGGCACCAACAAGAAGTATGTTCAGACTGGCGTGACCCCGCTCGACAGGGTCAATCAGAAAGTAAAGGCAGTCTCCATGACCCGTGTCTTTCCTTATGCCGGTAAGAATGAGGCAAAGCACAAGGCTTTCGGACTGGATCTTTGGTATGATGTCCATTATGAGGCATCAGGTATGAAATTGGCACAGGCAAGAAACCTGTTCCGTTCTGCTGAAGGCGTATCTTACGCACAGCGAATTCCTCTTTACAAGCCTATTGGCGGTGAGCGTTTCCTGGAGATTTCTCCAGCTGCTGTAGCAAAGGCTGCCAAGGCAGCATCTACCATGCCTTTCAATGATCCATTGCTCAACGATCAGTGGCATTACAACAACGATGGTCATATCGCAGGAACCAAGGTGGGTGCAGATGCCAATGTATTCAAGGCTTGGGAAACTGGTGTTACTGGTTCTAAGGATGTTGTGGTTGCTATCATTGATGGTGGCTTCCAGGTAGATCACCCAGACCTGAAGGACAATGTGTGGATCAACACAGCCGAGTTGAACGGTAAGCCTGGTGTTGATGATGATGGTGATGGCTATGTAGATGATATCTACGGCTATAACTTTGTTATCAATTCAAGCGATATCAACGCTCACTCTCATGGTACTCACGTAGCAGGTACTGTAGGTGCAACCAATAATAATGGTATCGGTGTCTGCGGTGTTGCTGGTGGTAGCGACGGTAAGGGCGGTGTCAAGATGATGGTTTGTCAGGTATTTGACAGCCGTGCCAGCAGTTCTGCTGTAGCTGATTTCGGTGCTGCCATCGTTTATGCAGCCGATCGCGGTGCCAGCATTGCCCAGTGTTCTTGGGGTGCCAGTGTTGCAGGTGATGAGGATAAGTCGGTTACCGAAGCTGTTGATTACTTCACTAAGAATGGTGGTGGTGACAAGATGAACGGTGGTCTCTGTATCTTTGCTGCCGGTAACAATGGCGAGGAAGGTGACTATTATCCAGGTTGTCTTGACAAGGTTGTGGCTGTTGGTTCCATGGCTCCAGACGGAAGCGTGGCTTATTATTCCAACCGTGGCAAGTGGGTTGATGTTACAGCTCCTGGTGGTTTGGAAGACAATGGCCAGCAGTATGGCGTATTGAGTACTTTGCCTAATAGTACCTATGGTTATAATGAGGGAACCTCTATGGCATGTCCTCATGTATCTGGTATTGCAGCCTTGATTCTTTCCAAGTATGGTAACAAGCAGTTCTCTAATGAGACTCTCCGCACCTTGCTTACCACTTCTGTAAACGACCTGTATACTCAGAATTCTGAGTACAAGGGCTTGATGGGTTCCGGTTATATCGATGCTTACAAGGCTTTGCAGGGCAAGGAGGGTAGCGTGCCTGAGGCTGTTGCCGACTTCACTGTTACTGCATCTCACGACAATGCTCTCATCGAATGGACGATTCCTGAAACCGAAGAGAAGAGCATCGACCATCATGTGATTTATTATAGCACAGAGGCTTTCACTGCTACAGACGACTTGAACAAGTTGAGCTCAGTATCAGTAGATACCAAGTTCAAGTATTCAGGCGATAAGATGTCTTATGAGTTGGATGGTCTGAAGGCTTCTACCAAGTACTACTTCGCCATTGTGGCATACAACCGTTGGGGTAAGGCTTCTGCCGTTTCTCCCATCAAGGAGGCTACCACCAATGCAGGTCCTAAGGTTCAGGTAGACAAGAAGAACCTTTCTATGACCGTAGATGCCACCAAGGCTTCCACAGCCGAGGCTTCTTTCAATGTAAAGAATGCCGGTGAGGGCGTGCTGAAGTATCAGCTTACTACTGCTACGACCCGAGCTATGATGTCTACCAGCGGTCGTATCAAGAATCCAAATCCAGGTCAGGTTCTTCCTTTCAGCGGTACAGTCAGCCCAACACTTGTGAAGCGCAATGCTGTGGCTACTTCCAACTATCAGGCAAAGGACTGGCCAGACACTTTGACCTATTCCAACCAGTTGTACAGCTATATCGGTGAAACTGATACCAAGCTGCCAAATGCTTTGGCTCAGTATTTCTATGTAGATAAGGCAACTTATCCTAATGGTTTCAACCTGACCGATCTTCGTATTCAGGGACAGAACGGACAGGATCCTGTGATTGAGATTTACGACGGATCTCGTTCTATCTCTACTGCAAGTTTGATTCAGAAGGTTAATTATGGCTTCTGGGCATACAATTATCCTATCACCCTGAAAGAGCAGATTCACTTTGCTCCTGGTTCAAGCTTCTGGGTAGTGGCTAAGTTCCCTGCTGGCGCCAAGAACCCATTGGCTACAGGCAAGACTACCAGAACCGATGTTGCCCAGTACAGCTTCTATAGCTCTGACAACGGTACAACCTGGACTCAGTTGAGTGAGGTGCTCAAGGGCACCAGCTTCGAGGCTGTAGCCAGTCAGCTCACATGGGCAGTACAGGCCATCAGCAAGAACCCAGACTGGAGTGAGGTGCTCAACCCTGAGCCTATCAGCGGTGAGGTTCGTCCTAACGAAAGCCAGAAGGTTACTCTGAAGAATGATGGTCAGAAACTGGTGAATGGTACTTACAACTTCAATATCCATGTCAAGAGCAATGAGGCTGTTGATTCCAAGCAGCAGGTTGCTTTGTCTATGACCGTGAAGGGCTATAAGCCAGAATTGCACAGCCAGCAGCTGGTTGACTTCGGTGACTTGCTGGTTGGTCAGACCAAGACTATTGATGTAGAGTTGACCAATAGCGGTTATGGTGTATTCGGTGGTAAATATGGTGGTATACTTCAGGCTTCACGGAACGAAGTGAAGTCTTCATCCGATCAGTTCAATGTGTCAAAGGGTGCCAATAATATTGCAGCCCGCTCTACCGGTACGTTGCCTGTGACGTTCGCTCCTAAGAAAGAGGGCAACTTCAGCAGTACCATCACCCTGACCGATAAGAATGGTCAGCAGTATTCATTCCTGGTTCGTGGTGTCGCTTCAGTTCCTGCCAAGCAGAGTGTAACTCCTGATGCTTACGATGCAGGCGACTTGAAGGTAGGCGGTGAGGATAAGACTGCTACCATCACAATCAATAATACCGGTAATTATCCTTTGCAGTATGTCTTCCCTAAGTTCTCTTCCGAGAAGATAGTAGGTTCTACTGCCAAAGTACATAAGTTTGGTTATACTACCATCTCTAATGTTGCCGGTGATGAATCATTCGAGTATGAGCCAGCCCCAGAGTTGGCTGACGAGAAGGACATCACCTCTCAGTTTACCAACGACAACTGGCAGTCGGGTCCTATCAAGGTGGGCTTCAAGTTCCCATTCTATGGCAAGGACTACGAGCAGATTTACGTATCTTCTTATGGTGGTGTTTCTATGCAGAAGGCGGATGGCCGTATCTCTTGTATGGTTCCTACCGGCGATTGTGTACAGGGATTGGGCTATATTTCGGCTTATACCAACTCTGGCTGGATGGACATGGGTGCCAACAGTAAGATTACCTATGGTCATAAGAACGGTAAACTCTATATCAAGTTCAAGGATGTGGTAACTCCTGCAACCAATGGTGCCGGCGAGACCACAACCATCAGTTTCCACATGGCTCTTTGCCCTGACGGAAGTGTAGAGGTTTACTACGATGATTATAATCCAGCAGGCGTATTCGGCTCTGGTGGTCACAACTTCGTAGGTGTCAGCGATATTGCTGCTTCCGACCCTTGTATATTTGTTGATGCCAACAAGGTACAGGAGAGCAATGATGGTCTGGATGCTCCTTATTATGATATCATTACTGGCAGCGCCATCAAGATTGTGGCTCCTGCCAAGTCAATGATCAAGAGCCTGTCAAGCACTGAAGGCTATGTAGGCAATGGTGAAAGCAAGGAAATCAAGGTAACATTGGCAGCCAACGATGAATTGGTGGCAGGACCTCTGACCAACTATCTCACCGTTATCACCAACGACCCAATCAACCCAAGTGCATCTGTCAAGTTGACTGCTAACATCGTTGGCGACAACCTGAAGGCTGAGGCTGCTCTCGATTCTACCAGCGTAGATTTCGGTAAGGTATTCCGTACTTCTGCCCAGCAGCGCACAGTATTGTTGAGCAACAACGGTAAGGATGCTCTCAACGTGAGAAGCGTAACTGTCAAGAACGGCAAGTTTACTCTCGCTGAAGATATGAATGCGGCATTCTCTGTTCCTGCAGGTCAGGGCAAGGATATCGTAGTAACATTGCCTACCACCGAGAAGGGTATTGTAGAAGATGTTCTCGTTATCACATACGCTGATGGTACAACCAAGGAAATCCCATTGAAGGCTGAGGTGATTGGTAATCCTACCTGGAAGAGCAATCCTGAGAGCCTGGAGGTTGAAACTCCTTATGGTACCAACGTAGAAAAGACAATCCAGGTAACCAACGAGGGCGATGAGAACCTTACGTTCTCTGCTGAGTCTGCTTCTTGGTATACAGCTTCCGACCTGGAGGCTACAGGAAAGTCTACTGTAGACTATGTGTTCAAGTCTAAGCTCGATGGCTTTGATGTTCCTTACAAGTGGGTAGACATCACCAACGACTATACTGAGCACATGCCTTATGCATACTATATTGATAAGACAGACTTCAAGAAGGTGGATCTTCCATTCGAGTTCCCATTCTATGGCAAGAAGTACAAGGAAATGTATATCTACAATACTGGTTTTGTATCTTTCGATGCGCCGGTAGAGGATTACAAGCAGTTCCCTGAGCCACCAGCCAGTTTGCCAACAACAGAAACCTTCTATACCAACATCATCTGCCCATTCTGGGGTAACCACTCTATGAATACTCCATCTTCTGATGGTGTATATTACAAGGCAAAGGATGATGAGGTCATTGTAAGCTATATGAACTATGGCAACACGATGATGCAGGGTATGAACTTCGAGGTGATTCTCCGCAAGGACGGTTCCTTCAAGTTCCAGTACAATGTAGATCCTGATGGATTCCAGTTGGGCGTATTCGGACTCTGTGGTATCATGGATAATACCGGTACCCGCGGTATTACTCCTTCCGATATGTATATCACCGACGGCAATACCGTCGAGTTTACACCTTATAAGAACTATGTAGTGGCTCCAGGTGAACAGGTTGAAATGCCGGTTGAGTTGAAGGCTAACCAGCTGGCTGATACTTACGACTATGAGTTGAACGTTACCACCAACGATCCTTCTAAGCCAAGCGTCAAGATTCCTGTTACGCTGAATATCACTGGTGAGGCTCAGGCTGAGTTCCCAGAGGTAATCAATGTTGAGCAGCCTGTAGATGAAAACGCAATGGATCCTTCATACTATGAATTCTATGTAGTCAACAAGGGAACCAAGGCATTCACTATCACAGACGTAGCTTCTGAGATGTTTACTGGCTCGGAGCCTGATGACCCTGATGTTGAGCCTTCTGCTCCAGAAGGTGAACTTGAGGTCTATGCTGCACAAAGCAACAATGGCGGTGACGACGGTATCGACCCAGGTCCAATGGCTCTCTCTGATGATGCTACAGCCAAGGCATGGATTCCATACCAGAGCGGTATGATGGCTCCTATCGTAGTAGGTACCGACACCGTGAAGTTCAGAATCGCACCTTATAATGTTTCTGAGGTACATAAGAAGGATTTCCCTCTCGTATTCACTGTAGAGGGCTTGAATGAGGAGACACACACCTCTACTATCAAGCTGAATATCACAGAGGCTCCTGTCATGGCCTTCGACCCAGAGGAGTTGCATATTGAGAACGTGGCTTCTGACTATAAGGGCACTTCTACCGTCAGTCTGATGAATACTGGAGCCTATAAGCTTACTTACTCATTGAGTCTCGACCCATCTGGTCGTGATGCAGGCAATGAGTATGAGGACGGCAACGATCCTGCTCCTGCCTATAACGTCATCTCTTATCCTTCACAGGATGCAGCCAAGAATTTCGTGGCTACCTGTGTAGAGAAGATTTCCGGCAAGAAGGGCATGGTGAAGGCTCTTGGCTTGAAGAAGGTGAAGGACGATCAGAAGTTCATCTACGACTTGCCTAAGGGCTATGAGGGCAATGCACTCTATTATCCAGTACTCAACCCTGTAGCCAATGCTCAGGCAGCCCTGATGGGTACGGGTGCTACTGCTCTGGATGAGAACTTCTATGCAGCAACTCGCTATGAGGCTCCTGCTGAAGGTTTCAATCTTACTCATCTCTACTTCGTCGGTACTGTAGGCGACTTGGAGAATGTAGACATCGAGGCTTCTGTTATTCTGGGCAATGATGTTACTGCTACAGAGAAGACCATCGGTCATGGCAAGATTCATATTGCCAAGGAAGAACCTCGTGAGGATGGTAGTTATCAGGGTGCTGCACGTATGTTGGAGTTTGACAACCCTATCTACATCAATCCTGCTGATACCTTCTATGTCGTATTGAAATATCCTGCTGGCTACAAGGGATCTGCCATGATGGCTACCAAGGATGGAGATATGGAGACCAATCGCTATATGGCACACTTGAAGTCATTGGGTGGCTGGGTAGACATTGAGGCTCTCTACGACAATGCTTACAGTTATGGTGCCTTCGGTTACTTCATGACTTGTATCGAGAAGGAGAAGGGTGAGCCATGGATTAAGTTGCTCAACGAGAAGAAGGAAGGCGAGATTGCTCCAGGCGAGGCTCTTCCTGTGCAGTTCGAGGTGAATGCCAAGAGTGCTTATTTTGCCAAGAACAATAAGGCTACTCTCGTAGTGAAGAGCAATGATCCATACAACAAGCTCTACAACTATCACATCTATCTCGACAAGAATGCTGCTCCTGTCATCACCGCTCCTGAAGGTGAGACTACTGTTCCTGAAGCTTCCAAGGCGATGGTTCCTGTAACTGTTGCTGATGCCGAGGGTGAGGCTTTCACCGTAAGCTTGAACGATGCTGACGGTATCGCATCTGTTGAGAGTTATGCGAATGAGGACGGTACTCAGGAAGGTATTTCTGAAAGCAATGGTACTTATACTGTTGAGGCTGGCGGCAGCTTGAAGCTCAATGTGGCTCTTGTTCCGGATTATGGTACTGCTGGCAAGCATACCTTCACAGTAAATGCCAAGGACGAGTCTGGCAATGTAAGCTCAGCTGTTGTCAACTACAACGTTGAACATACCAACCGTGCACCTAAGTATGTGGGTCCTGCCGACTTGGCCCTTAAGGGTGGTGAGACATCAGCCCAGTACTACTTTGCTGATTTCTTCGAGGATGCTGATGGCGATGTCATGACCTTCTCTGCTCAGATTGCCGATCCTTCATTGGCTGCTCTCTATCAGTCGGAGAATGGTATCATCATTGCTGCTAAGCAGGTTTCCGGTTCAACCAACATCAATGTTGTGGCTACTGATGTCAATGGTGCTTCTACTACTGGTGTCATAGCCTTGACTGTTGATGCTGCAACAGGTATCAGCAATGTCGTGGCTGGTGCTTCTAAGGGCGATGTTACTGTAAATGGAGATGCAGAGAACGGTAATTTGAATGTTACTATCGGTACTGATGCCGACAAGGTTGTTCTCTCTGTTTATAGCAATGCCGGTCAGCTGATGGCTCAGAAGACCTTGCAGAATGTTCATGCTGGCGATAAGGCTAGCGTAGCTTTGGGTAAGGTTGCTGCGGGTGTATATCACCTTGTAGCTAATGTAGATGGCAAGACCTCAGCAGTGAAGTTTGTCGCTAAGTAATGTAGATTTCGGTATCTTGCTTCCCGCTTTGGTAAGCAGGATACTTATCCATAAAAAAGAGGAATCGTGATAATGATTATTCACGATTCCTCTTTTTCCTTTTTTACGATGTTCTTCTATGATGTTTCTTTTTCACGATGATGTCTTTATTTTACGATGTCTGCTGCATAGATTCCCATCGCCTTATAGCCTGTTGGGTTAGGGTGGAGCCAGTCGCTGCTGGCATATTCCCGTTTCATCCTTCTGTCATCATTCGAGTCTTGCAGGAGCTTGGCAAAGTCGAGAATGCCGTCTACGTTCCTTGCCTGACTGCGAATCCAGTCGTTTACATAGAGTCGGGCAGCCTCGTGGAAGTGGGTATAATATCCTGCGCCCTTGAATGGGGTGATGGTGCCGAGATAAACTTTCATCTTCCGGGCTTTCGCCTTCTTCATCATTCCCTGGATGCTCTCGATGATCTGTCTTGCCACGGTTTCGCTGCTTCCGCTTCTGGCTGCACCGATGTCGTTGACGCCTTCAAAGATAATCACCTTCTTCACGCCGTTCTGCATCAGGATATCCCGGTCGAAGCGCTCCTTGGCGAGGGCACCGAAGCCACCCGGAACGGTTACGCGGTTGTTGCCGATGCCCAGGTTCAGCACACCCTGATTGGTTATCTTATGCTTCAGCTGCAGCATCTCCGACATCACGTCGGGCCATCGGTTCTGGGCATTGTCTGTAGAGCATTTGCCGTCGGTGATGGAGTTGCCGATGATGGCGATGGCACTCATATTGTTGCTCATCGTATAGACATCGATACCGCTGATGTTGTACCAGTGGTTCTCCCGGAAAGCCTTCGCAAAGTTGGAGTGGGCATTGGTTACACCTTTCATGATATAGGAGGTGGTGCGCGAACCCATGTGCACGGTTGGAATTTCGGGAGCCGAGGTGTAATTGATGGTGATGGCTACCCGTTCCAGGTTCCTGAGGTTGAACTTCAGGGCATCGCTCACAATCTGCTTGCCGGCAGGGATGACGGTCTTGTAACTGTTGCCGAACTTGAAGTATTGTGCCGTCTTGGCATCGATGGCGAAGGAATCCTTGGCATGGGCGATGTAGATGGAGCGGATTTCCACGGGTTGCATCGAATAGATGTTACTCAACTTGAGGCGAATCACGTCGCCTCCTATGCTAACCTTTACCACCTGGCGTACCGAACGGTTAGTCATGCAATTGTTATAGGGCATAAATGATCTGACTACAGTTTGTGGAGCTGTGGCCCAGGTGCCTACCCAGTTCTGTGCGGAAGAAACAGTTGATATGGCACAGAATACCATTAATAAAAACAATAATCTTTTCATCATAGATGCAAAGTTAGCCACAAAAACCAACAAACGCAAGAAATTTAAAAACTTTTTTCATAAAACTTTGGAGAATGTTGAGAAAAGTTGTATCTTTGCCTAAATTTCTAACTAAAATAATAGTCTATGCAACCAACAAAAAGTTTTGCGATTCCATTGTCGTTCATTGGAATCATGTTTTTCTCTTTGGGCTTTGCCCTGGGTATTAATTCCTTGCTGGTGCCTGTATTGCAGGGTTCGCTGGGTATTTCCAATGCTGCCTCTTATCTCATCATCGCAGCTACCTTCATTCCGTTCCTTATTTTCGGTTATCCTGCCGGACTCACCATCAAGGCTATCGGTTATAAGAAGACGATGTCGCTGTCGTTTGTCATCTTTGCTGCGGCATTCTATCTCTTCATCCTTTCTGCCGATGAGAAGAGTTTTCCTCTGTTCCTGCTTGCATCTTTTGTAAGTGGTGCAGCCAATGCCTATCTTCAGGCATCTGTCAACCCTTACATTACCATCCTGGGTCCATTGGATAGTGCTGCCAAGCGCATCAGTATGATGGGTATCTGCAACAAGCTGGCGTGGCCAATCCCATCTATGTTCATCGTATGGCTGTTGGGCAAGGATGTGCATCTCATCGAAATCGAGGATTTGGCTAAGCCTTTCTGGATCATCATCGTAGCTTTCCTGGCTTTGGGTGTTCTGGCTTTCCTGGCTCCATTACCAGAGGTGAAGGCTGCCGGAGAGGATGATTCTGAGGAAGAGGAGTCTGCTGCCTGCACTTATGCTGCAACCAAGACCTCTGTCTTCCAGTTCACTCACTTGCTTTTGGGCTGTCTGGCACTGTTCCTATATGTAGGTGTTGAGACGGTTTCTCTCGGTACATTGGTAGATTATGCCAATTCCCTGGGCTTGCCTGGTGCAGCTAACTATGCCTGGATAGCTCCTATCGGTATTGTTATCGGTTATATCTGCGGTATCATTCTGATTCCTAAGTATATCAGTCAGGCAGTAGCCTTGAAGATCTGTTCGTTCCTGGCAATTGCCGGAGCTTTACTGGTGGTGCTTACCCCAGCCGAGATTTCCATCTATTTCATCTCATTGATGGCATTGGGTTGTTCTCTGATGTGGCCTGCTCTCTGGCCATTGGCAATGGCAGATCTGGGTAAGTTTACCAAGTCTGGTTCTTCATTGCTCATCATGGCGATGTTTGGTGGAGCCGTTCTTCCTACGCTCTATGGCAGTTTGAAGGATGCAGTAGGTGCTCAGCAGGCATACTGGCTCTGTCTCCCTTGCTTCCTCTACATTTTGTATTACAGCATCCACGGATATAAGATTCGTTCATAGTATCGTTTCTTATCAGCTGAGATTATAAAATAAGGTGTATCCTCTATAGCCTTCGATGATGAAAGGCTAGGGGATACACCTTATTTATAGTTATTCTCCTTCTGCTGCAAAAAAAACTTTTATTATGCTTGATAATAAATAGTATCTTCTGCATTTGACGGTTTGTATATACCAGCATCTGCGAACAGTCCTTCAAAGCATAAATCTTCGTCTAATTCAGGCCAATGAATACCATATCTACTCAATACGAAAGCCTTACGCTGGGCAGGTGTGGCGTTCGCAAGACGGTTCCAACGACTGAAAGGATAGTTAGCCTTCCTGCCATTTTGGGTTTCTGCCCAAATATGGGCATCGTCAACCCAAACGCGATTTACTCTATATTGCTCCATAATATCTTATTTTTAGCACAGATTATGCCAACGAGCGCAATAAAAGCTTGCTTTCAAATTGCCGAGTGCAGCTTTTCTTCTGCAAAGATACGCTTTTCTTCTGAAAGAAGCAAGGATTTTTTGGAAAATGTTTGAGGGTGAGGAAGATAAAAAGAAATAAAGACCCCGGGGTCATCACCAGCATCGAATAATCTGGGAGAGGGCCTTACCGGGACTGCGCTGCAAAGATAATAATAAATATGGAATATACCAAAGATTTTTTCGAAAAAATCTCCATGATAAAAGCCATTATTGCTCATTTCCTGCCACGATTTTAATCTCTTCTTCCTTCATGATAATCTATTTTTACTGACTTGATTGGTTTGGGAAAAGTCTCTGGATTGATATACAGATTCTTCAATATGGGCAAAAGGTCAATATACTCTTCTGTTTCGCCCAAACCTTCATAATCTGCCATAACAACAATATATCCCTTATCCCATTCCTTAACCTCAGTATATCGTTTGAGGCATTTTGGAGAACGAAATCGGATATTATTATTGCCATATCTAAACGAAGTCATATCTCCATCATTGGAGAGTAACGCTACTGATGAAAGATTCTCCTTGTTCATAACTTTATCTCAAATGTGGTGCAACTTCACCATTCGGTAAAAGAATTCCTGCCCTAATTAAAAAGGCACGTGCAGCTTCTTTACTGGCAGTAGAAGCCTTTCTTGCAGCCTCTAATCTTTCTTGTCTTTTGCTATCAAATAAATCCATATTCTACCTCCTTGTTTTAATGATTCAACTTTTGTGCTGCACAGATTATGCCAGTGAGCGCAATGAAAGCTTGCATTCAAATTGCCGAATGCAGCTTTGCTTCTGCAAAGATACGCTTTTCAAACGCAACTATAGTTATATTCCTAATCCATAAAGATCGGTTTTCATTAATTTAGAGAAAGCTTGTAAGAGCATATCTCTATTAGGATTATCTTTACAGATATATAAAGAAATGAAAAGCTGGTACTCTGCTAGAGGCGCTGATGCGTCATACTTTAAAATTGAGTTATCGGAAAAATAATCAAACCATCTATCAAATAGCTTCCTACGTTTTAGTTCTTTCCCATCCGTACTGTCGCAAACCATAATCATAGCATTGGTATTGACTTCAAAAAAACGCTTTAAGATTTCCGCTATAGTTATTGCTATTCTTCGATCTATCGGATGTGACGATTTGTCTTCAGGTTCAATACTAAATGAATATGTATCTATGAATTCTGGATATAGAGGCTCAACAGAATAAAATGAAGCATGATATTTTATTCCGTCTCGGTTGATAAATGTATAGTCGAGTGGAGCCTCTTCGCTAATTTTATAAGGGCTTTGAGAATCTGATGCCATACTGCTTCTCTATTTGATGAAGATTACCTCCGTTTTGTACACAGTTTCTTATTTCTTTCTTAATCTCTATGAGTTTAAGGAAGAAATTCTCTTTTCTTGCATTGTCTTTTATTTCCATATTTACCTCCAATTTTAAAGGATTAATACTATTCGGATGCAAAGATACGCTTTTCTTCTGAAAGAAGCAAGGATTTATTGGAAAATGTTTGAGGGTGAGGAAGATAAAAAGAAAAAGGTGTATCCCGCTTGCCCGATATGTTGGGCAAGAAGGATACACCTTATTATATATATGAGAGAGATATGTCCGATTGCTTACTTTACAATCTTCATGGTCTTGTTTCCACACTTCAGGATAAACAAGCCGGTGCCAGGGATATTGTTCATTTGGAATTCGGAAGACTTCATCTTGCTAACTTGCTGTCCTTCTAAATTATAGGTAACAACATAAGAAGATGCATTATTACTATCATACAACACGTTACTTATGGCAGTAGTTTCATGCCAGTCAGCATCAGTTACAGGAGTCAAACTAATAGTTTTATTGCTTTTTTCCAAGATATAACTATTGTTGTTGCCTTCAGCAAAATGAACAGGATCCCAATTCTTATCTTTATCATCTTTAGAAGCTGCATATATTCTATATATGCCATCAGCCAAGTCTATTGGTAATACACATAGATTTGATGATGGTTTCGTCAGATAATACAGATTAGGAACGCCCTTATTTTCTTGTGACGATAATACATATTGCTTGCCGTTTCCTTCTAATATAATTCCAAGGAACCCAGAAAAGTCCTGGTCTGACAAGTTAGCATAATTTCCATCATTAATCAATAACCTAGAAGAACCTAATTTAGTTACCTTGAAGTTATCATCAGTAACGATTTCAGAATGATGCTCTATGTTCGCTGTAGGTTTATCAACGCCTGTCAGCATAGTTTGTCCTTGTGAGAATTTATTGCCGCTCGGATTCAGCAATGCGATATCATAATAGCCATCATTCACGCCATCCCATCCCCAATTAACATGGACAAAGTTATTCTGATCATAGCCGTCAACGACAAAACAATGTCCACCATTGCTTTCATCAACACCTGTATAAATGATTGGTCGGCCAACCTTTAACTCATTATATACTTTGTTTATCCATTCCTTTGCCGTATAATAATCGCGGTAATGAATCTGTAAATTCTCATGATAACCGAAATTCTTCCTCAATGCGGTAGCTGCATTATATGAAAACGCTCCACTTCCCCCTACATTGTATTGCATCTTGATTGATACACCACACTGATACATCAGTGTAGCAACAGCCAAAGCCGACTCATCAGAGTATTGACCTTTTTTATATGTAGGAGTCATAAGCCTCCATTGATAATAGGTATTATTAAAGTCAGCACTCAAGATTCGGTCTTGGAAAGAATAGGTGATATTACCTGTTCCCTTTTCAGGATATTGATGATAATACATTACCTGCGCCATAGCTGTAGCCACACATCCGGTAGGATATATCACATTAGCATTTTCTCTTTCTGTAGGGCATAAATTATTATATGGTTTATCCTGCCCCCAACGAGTCTTGAGTAATGGTTCTATAGGTTCCTTATTTTCTGATGCTGTAGCAGAAGCTGTGCGTGACAAAAGAGCTTGATTAGCAGCATTGAGATACCACAACAGTTCAGGAGCATCTAAGTTAGCTTCCTGTTCTGAGTATCCAACAACAGGCGCATTAGTATCATCATTGCTGACTATAACAAAACCACCTTGTTGATATCCCAATACAGTCAAGCCGTCGAGATTCTTCAATTTCTGAATCTTATTCAGACTTTTAGCTCTAGAGCCAATACCATACTTGATTAAATAACTTTTTGCTATAGCCAACTTCTCTTCACTCGTTCTCTCTTTAGCAAATAAAGAACCAAAGCTCAGTATAAGGAGCAAAATGAATGTAAGTCTTTTCATAAGCGTTATATTAAAAAAAAGAGAGATCGACCGTTTGATTCGGTCGGTCTCTCTTAATATTTATTATTTTGATGGTTCAAAATCTTCTGGGAAGTAGAAGTCTTCTGCAAAGTCACCAAATGAACCTACATTAGGAACAAAGTGGGTCAAAGTCATCTTAGCAACCTTATTCTTATCATCATAGATTCCACTACCTTGAACACCAATTACACCATAATTCGGATGAGTCCATGCAGCCTGACCAGCAACAGTAATTTTTTTAGTCTTCCAATCAATGATGAAAGTAATGTTACGTCCCTGATCATAGAGATCTGGCAACATATACTTGCCATTACCAAGCTCATATACGATCTGCTCCCATGAATCCCCAGCAAATGCAGAACTGAATGTACCAACATACTTCTTTGGAGTCTTTACATTAATTGTAATGGTGTTAGCGCCATAGTGATAAGCCTGACCTTCAGCCACGCTGATATTTACATTCTCATCAGAACCGCTTTCCAAATTAGAAGTAACAGTAACAGTCTTTGTCTTCTCATTAGCACCGAAGCTTACCTGAGAAGGAACATTGAACTTGCTGTTATCAGATGTCAGAGTCACAGAACCAGCTTCTACAGTATCACGGCGCTGCACTGTAATCTCGAACTCCTGAGCCTGACCAGGTGTAAACATAAAACTTGTTGTGTTAGCAATCAAGAATGCTCCCTTATCTTCTGGTGCAGCAGGATCATAATCATAACTATCTGTACATGATGTCAATCCGATTACCATGATAGCACACAGTAAAGAAAGACTATATTTCAATAACTTTTTCATGTCTTTTTTCTATTTATAAGTTTTACTTACCTGTCCAAGGAGTATATTTATCAGATGGGTCAGGGTTATTGTATTCCTTAACCTGTACATTACCCTCTTCCTCGTTGGCAGAAATTACCCAGTTCATCCAAGCAGGACGACCATTAGAGTTGAATCTCTGCTGATCGAGATGATTAGTTCCTTCATAACCACGTGTACTGCTATAGTTCAAACGCTTGAGATCGAAGAAAGACTGACCTTCACCCCACAACTCAATACGCTTGTGGAATACGATTTCCTCTACGACAGCATCCTTGTCAGAAACCTTGCAAGTATAACTTGCATCACGATAAGTCTTCACGAATGTTTCAAGAAGCTGCTTACCACGAGCAGGATCCTGATGAGCTGCAGCTTCAGCCTCGATCAGATACATCTCCTCTACACGCATCATTGGGAATGCAGTAGCACTTGCAACAGAAAAAGGAGCAACTACACCTCCGTTTGGACGGAACTTCAAGCCGGAATAGTCTGCCAAGCTCTTACCAAGAGCATCGTCAACATACATATTCTGACCATCAAGAGCAGAACCAGCAGGAGCTTTCCACTCCAACTTACGCCAGTCTGTGTTACTCAGACGCTCATACAATCTGCGATCAAGCATGTTGTTACATTGACCGCCACCAGCATAACCATAACTAGTCTCATTAGATACCATAGAAGCCCAGTTTGCCAAGTTGCTCCACAAAGACTCCTTAGTATCCTGTGCACCCCACATCCACTTAGAAAGATCGTTGAAACCAGTTGTGGTGTTCAAACTCTCCTCCTGAGTCATTGGCTTGCCCTTATATTCATTGATTGCCATGCGAGCATACTTCTCTGCGTTAGCATAGTCCTCAACCCACATATACAAACGAGCATAGAGACCATATACACAATCCAAGTGAGGCAAAGTCTTAGTTGTCTTATCCAACATAGGAATGTATTCAGCAGCCTTATCAAGGTCACTCTTAATAAATTCCTTCATTTCCTCACGTGTAGCACGCTTGTTGTCACGAGCCTCAGCTTCTGTAGTCTTTTCTGTTACAATAGGGATTGTGAGACCTGCAACATTATTGCCAAAAGGACTCTTTGGCTCAGTACCATCAGTTGGAAGATACTCATACTCACGTGCCATATCCAGATAAAGCAATGCACGATATGCGTATGCTGCACCAAGATAACCCTTCTGGATATCTGTTGCATTCTCTGGATTAACTGCAGAAATCACATTGTTTGTTGTATTAACAAACTTTGTCTGATAGTTGTACAGATACTGTGCAAAGACATAATCACGTCCTGCATACTTATTCTCTGCAAAATAGCTGAACTGATAATAACCAGCATCGTCTGTTGCACAAACGTCACTAGACTGGATGTCACGAATGTACATAAGAGCACCATAACCAAAAGCCCAATCATAACGACTACTGAAATAGCTAGCTGTTGAATATGCAGGAATAGCCATCAAAAGTGCTTCTGTTGCAGAAGATGACTGCTGTACCTGTGATGTTGTTGCTGATCTTGTAGGCTCTGTCTCTTCGATACAACTGGTCAATGACATTGTTGATGCAACAAGAGTCAAAGCAGAAAGGCCATATATTAAACTCTTTTTCATATAATTCTTTCTTTATAAAAATTAGAATGTTACTGTAATACCACCAGATATTGTTCGAATTGGTGAATAGTATGCGTTTGATGTTGCACCTGTGATGCTCTGACGTGGGTCAAGACCCTGACGCTTTGACCAAAGCCACAAATTAGAACCTGTAGCGTAAACGCGAACCTTGTTGATTCCAATCTTAGAGCACAACGCACGTGGGAGTGTATAGCCCAAAGTTACATCCTGCAAGCTCAGGTACGAACCAGATACGAGGAATCGGTCTGATGTATATGCTGCATAAGAGTCACCATACTGAATGCGTGGAATATCAGATGAAGTGTTAGATGGAGTCCAAGCATCAAGCAAGTCTGCATGGAAAGAACGACCTCTGGAAATACTCATCAATGAAGAATAAGAAGAATCATAAATCTTACCACCCAACTGATAAGTGAAGTCCATAGAGAAATCTAATCCCTTATATGACACACTTGTACCGAAACCACCGTATGCATCTGGCAAGGCTGTACCGCAAAGGTGCATAGTTGCCTCGCTGGCATTAGTAGTTGTAGTCTCACCATTTTCTGAATCCTTATAGTAAAGAGCCTCTCCTGTCTCCTTATCTACACCAGCATATTTTGCCATATACCATGTATAGATAGGTTGGCCTTCACCATAGAAGTAACCACCACCAGCATAACCTTTTACGCCATCAACGGTAGTAGCCTTTTTCTCTTCTGGCATAGAAGTAATCTTGTTCTTATATGCTGTAAAGTTGAAATTTGCACTCCATGTAAAGTCCTTGGTACGGATAATATCACCATTCAACTCCAACTCGACACCAGAGTTACGCATATCACCTACATTGTCATAGTAACCAGAGTATCCATAAGATACAGGCAATGAGAAGAATGCCAACATATCGGTTGTCTTACGATAGAAGTATTCTACACTACCAGTCAAACGACCCTTCCAGAGAGAGAACTCGGTACCAACATTCAAGTTACCGCCCTTCTCCCAGCTAATCTTACGGTTACCCTTTGTTGAAGATGGCTTCAAAGAGATACTACCGTTTGAGTTACCGATAGAATAACGGTCGGTGTACAAGTATTCACCAATGTTGTCATTACCCTGCTCACCATAAGAAGCCTTCAACTTCAATTCGTCAATCCATGAAGACTCAAACCACTTCTCCTTAGAGAGGATCCATGCTCCACCGAATGACCAGAAGTTACCCCAACGATTATCTGGATCGAAGCGAGAAGAAGCATCACGACGATAAGAGAATGAACCGAAGTACTTCTGTGCATAGTTATACTGTGCACGGCCAAAGAAACCTTCTGTATTATAATCGGTTGTATATGAACTAATGCTACCATCAACAATAGCTGCATCCAATTCTGAATTGTAGATAGAGAAGATATTACTCTTGCTACCTGCCAATACATAGTAACGTGTACGATAGTACTCATGTCCTACCATTGCCTCAACATCATGCTCGCCAAACTGGTGGTGCCAGTTGAGCAACTGCTGGAAGTTGTAAGACCATCTGCGAGTATGTGCCTTTGATACATAACCATTTGACTTAGCTGGCTGACCAAAGAAAGGCTGGCTCAAATTAGACAGACGAGACTCATCTACCATAGTACTATTGGTAGAAGTAAACTTAAAGTCCTTCAAGAATCGAACCTCAGCAGAACCTACTGCATTGAATGTATTACCCTCTACATTATTGGTCTCCAACTGAACATCACTGATAGGGTTAGACTGCTGGAAAATAGGACGCATCAAACCGATTACAGCACCATCACCATAATCATAAGAGTTCATCTTGGTAGTCTGGTTGAGCATGATATTACCCTTACCATCACGGATGTACAAAGGATAGATTGGAGCAACGCTGTTTACAGCAAACATATTACCAGAATCGGCACCATCACCATCACCACCCAAATAGTTAGAATTACTATGGGTATAGTTCATGTTACCAGAAACTTTCAACCAAGACTTAATCTGATAATCAGCCTTCATACGACCTGTGAAACGAGCATAATCAGATCCCATGGTGATACCTTCATTCTTCAAATAGTTAGCAGAACCATAGAAAGAACCCTGTGTACTGTTAGCTGTAGCTGTAAGGGTATATTCCTGGCGCAAACCATTCTGATAGGTAGCATCTCTCCAATCATCAGGCATCAACATATACTCCTGACCCTTGTAATTGATAACATTACCCAATGTAGCATTAGGGTTAAGCTTACCATTTACACCAATAAGATTCTCACCTGCAGGTACAGAATAAACGTTATAGTTCAAGCCATAATCAGCAGAGTTGATCATATTCTTGTTTGCCCAACCATAAGCCTCGTTAGCGCTGTAACCCAACTTGTTCTGAGCATAATTGCTCAAAGCTGCATACCAAGTCTCATAGTACTTAGCAGGACTCTTAACTATATTATAATCAGGAAGAGCCTTAGAGTTAGAACCCCACTTAGCATCGAATGTAAATGAAGTAGAACCCTCACGACCACTCTTTGTTGTGATGATAACAACACCATTGGCACCACGAGCACCATAAAGAGCAGCAGAAGCAGCATCCTTCAATACGGTCATAGAAGCAATATCGCTTGGGTTGATAGAGTTCATATCACCATCGTAAGGTGAACCATCAACAACGATCAAAGGAGCATTACCAGCATTGATAGAGCTAATACCACGAACACGGATATTAAAACTTTCCTGTCCAGGCTGACCAGTAGCTGCATTAATCTGCACACCAGAGACCTTACCTGTCAAGGCTGAAACAGCATTAGAGTTAGAAATCTTTGCAATTTCATCGCTCTTAAGAACAGCAGCAGAACCTGTAAAAGAGCTCTTCTTGGCAGTACCGTAAGCAACAACCATTACCTCGTCCAAAGAATGATTGTCTGCATCCAAAACAATTTTCATGTTCGTGCCAGCTTTTACAGACTTGCTCTGCATACCAATATAAGTAATTTCCAGCTTGGCACCAGCTGGAGCGCTTAATGTGAAGTTACCGTCAATGTCGGTAACTGTACCTGTGTTAGTTCCTACAAC
>OGNN01000020.1_pt1 | contig 114928 bp, 80 predicted proteins | sample 1573461 | NCBI WGS metagenome assembly OGNN01 (sample SAMEA2581998, study PRJEB24529) | metagenome | biome: Human gut stool | place: China | collected 2011
TATTCCAAAATTACGTTAAATCACGCTTGTGAATTTTCACTTGCGAAACTTTAGTAAGGTGAAACAACAGAATACTTTTCATTACGCCCTAGGCTTTGTCTTCCTGACGATAGCCCTGATTCTTACCGGATGCTCTACGCAGAAGAATACAGCGCAGAGCAGATGGTGGCACGCCTTTAATGCAAAATACAACACCTATTATAATGGTACACTCGCCTATATCGATGGTTCGCTGGAGAAAGAGACGGGAAACAAGGACAACTATACCGAGCAGATTCCGCTCTATACCGTGAGCAACAAGAACAGCCGGGAAATCGGCAAGGCCAACTTCGACCGCGCCATCGAAAAATGCGAGAAGGCCATCCATCAGCACAGCATCAAGCAAAGACCGGAATGGACTAAAAACCGCCGCAAGACAGCCAAAGACATCGAATGGCTGAGTCGCTGGGAATACAACCCGTTCCTCTGGAAGGCATGGATGCTGATGGGCCGTTCGCAGTTCTATCAGGGAGATTTCGAGTCGGCAGCCGCCACCTTTTCCTATATGAGTCGCCTCTACGCCACCCAGCCCGCCATCTACGGCAAAGCCCGGGCCTGGCTCGCCAAATGCTATATCGAGCAGAACTGGAATTACGATGCCGAAGACGTGATTCGCAACATACTTCGCGATTCCATCCACTGGCGTGCCCAGAAAGAATGGGATTATACCTTTGCCGATTACTATATCCACACCGGCAATGCCGAGCAGGCCATTCCTTACCTCAGAAAAGTAATCAGCCACGAGATGCGCCGCAAGCAGAAAGCACGCGAATGGTATCTGATGGGACAGCTTCAGGCAACCATCGGCAACAAGAAAGAAGCCTATAAAGCCTTCAGGCACGTGATTCGCCAGAATCCACCTTACGAACTCGCCTTCAACGCCCGCATTGCCATGACCGAAGTGATGGCGAAAGACAATGCCGGCAAGATGATCAGCAGGCTGAAACGAATGGCAGCCTCCGACAACAACAAAGAATATCAGGACCAGATATACTATGCCATCGGCAATATACACCTCAGCAGGAAAGATACCCTGCAAGCCATAACGGCATACGAGAAAGGCAATCAGAAATCTACCCGCAACGGCATAGAAAAAGGCGTCTTGCTGCTGCATCTGGGCGATTTGTACTGGACCAAGGAGAAATTCTCCGATGCACGCAGATGCTACGGAGAAGCCATCGGACTGCTGGATAAGGACAGAAAGGACTACCAGCAACTCGCCAACCGATCCAAGGTGCTCGATGAACTGGTGCCCTATACCGATGCCGTGCAGTTGCAAGACTCATTGCAGCAACTTGCCAGGATGAGCGAGAAAGAACGCAATGCTGCCATCGACAGGGTTATTGACGCCCTGAAAAAGAAGGAAAAGGAAGAAAGAAACAGAAAGACGGAGGAAGAAGCGGAATCAACCCTCCGGCAGGACGGCGGCAACTTTGCCAACAACAACTTCGCCTCCAGCAACAGCCCGCAGAAAAACAATGAGAATAGCGCCAACACCCCTGCCAACGGGCAATGGTATTTCTACTCTCCGCTGACCGTAAGCCAGGGAAAGGCGCAATTCCAGAAGCTCTGGGGCAAGCGAGATAACGTGGACAACTGGCAGCGCATCAACAAGACCGTTGTTGCCAACGCTGCCGGAGCTGAAGAGATGACAGATGAACAGAGAGACTCGCTGGCACAGGCTGCCGAACAGGAAGAATTACTCAAGCAGACTTCAGACAGTACCGTCAACGATCCGCACAGACGCGAGTATTACCTGGCACAGATTCCGTTCACCCCAGAACAATTGGCTGAGAGCAACAAGCTGCTGGAAGACGGTCTGTATCATGCCGGAGTCATCTTCAAGGACAAGCTCGACAACCTGCCACTGAGCCGGAAATCCCTGCTGAGACTGGCCAACAACCATCCAGACTATGCACATCTGGATGACGCCTACTACCATCTGTATCTGCTCTATTCCAGAGAACGGAAACCGGAGATGGCACAGACCTATCTGCAGAAACTGAAGGCAGAATACCCGGAAAGCCAGTGGACTACCCTCCTTTCCGACCCATACTATGCAGAGAATGCCAAGCGGGGTGTGCAGATAGAAGATTCTCTCTATACGCGCACCTATCAGGCTTTCAGGGACGGGGAATATGACAAGGTGGAAAGGAACGCCCAGATATCCCGGAACCGCTTCCCTGATGGGGCAAACCGTGATAAATTCCTCTTCATCGGCGGCCTCAGCAAGCTGAACGACGGTGATATCAAGAGCTGCCTGGCAGACCTCAAGGAAGTGGTCAGCAAGTATCCCGACAGCCGACTGAGCGAGATGGCAGGTATGATCATCAACGGCGTGGATGCCGGCAGACGACTCTATGGGGGCAAATTCGACCTCAACGACGTATGGACCCGCAGAAGCATAGAGCTCAACGACCGGGATTCCACCAGGCAGAAGGGATATAGCCCGGAACGCAATGCCAGCTTCGTGTTCCTCCTTGCCTACGATCCGGACAAGACCAACGAGAACCAGCTGCTCTTCGAGATGGCAAAGTACAACTTTACCTCCTACATGGCACGCTATTTCGATATCAATATCGAGGACTTGGAGGGACTGCATCGCATGCAGATTAGCGGTTTCAACAGTTATGACGAAGCCCGCCAGTACGCCAACGCCGTATACCAGCAGCCCGCCATCAAGCGTCTGCTAGGCAATGTACGTGCCTACGTCATCAGCGAGCCGAACCTGAAGCTCCTGGGTACCAGCCATACCTACGAGGAGTATGAAAAGTTCTACAGCAAGCATTTCGCCCCTTTCCCTGTCAGCAAGCTTCCATTGCTTCTCGATCCTACCGAAACAGCTCCAGCAGCAGAAGAAGAGCCTTCGACAGAAGAGGCTACTTCTGAAGAATCGCCCAAAGCGGAACAATCACAAGAAGATAACACGCTGACAGTTCCAATAACCCCACAGGACGAACCGCTAAGCGGCGGAGAACTCGAAGTAGAAGACAAGAAGGAAGAGATTCCGGAAAAGAAAGACGACGGAATCCTCGTGATTCCAAACCAGAAGGAAAAGAAAGACGACGGAACCCTCGTGATTCCAAACCAGAAGAAAGAGAAGAAGGAAGAAGATACCGGCATCTATTTTGATGACAGCAACTCTTCAGAAAGCATCGAACTGGAAGATGAATATTTCGAACTGGAAGGGTTCTAAAGAATTGCCCATAGCGCCTGATGTATAACCAATGCACAGCGCTATGGGCAAGTTTCGTTTACAATGAACAGAAGAATGTCACCAGGAACGGTACGGAGAAATCCACACAGAAACCATGGAAGATGGAAACGATAATGAAGCTCTCGCCCGAACTGCGGGTGATGATGGGCAACGTGGTATCCATCGTGGTGGCGCCACCTACGCTGATAGGTGCCAGTTTGCCGAAATACCTAGCCAGCAGCGGAGCACACAGCAGGGTGAGAATCTCGCGGCAGATGTTGGCAAGAAGGGCGATGGTACCCAGTTCTGCACCACGATACTGGGTGATGAAGATACTCGACAGCGAATAGTATCCGAAGCCCGAACCGATGGCAAGACAGTCGCTGAGCTGGCGATGCCCCAATACCAGGGAGGCAGCAGCACATCCGGCAAGAGTTCCAAGAATGGTCATCACCGGCAGCATCATCAGCCGGGGGTTCACCTTTCTGAAACTCTTCAATATAGAGGTATCGCAACCGATGCTGATACCCACGCAGAACATCAGGCAGCAGAGCGCATAATAGCTCACGTCGCTCGCCGGGAAGCTGGACGGAATCACATCACACAAGCCCACGATGATGCCCAGCACGAAGAAACCCACGATAATCAGACTACCTTTCATTTCCCAGCCTCCTTTCTGCAGACGTATCTCCACAATGCCCAGGCAAAGATTGCACTACCCAGACTTCCGGCTATCGTCAGCACGATGGCCTCAAGACCCAGAGTCTGCAGACCATTGACGATATGCGGGTTAGCCCCCACCTCGATACCGAGCAGGAACAGCAGCACCCATATCAGCGCCGTGATAACCCGGCCAATAAAACTCATTTTCCTGTTGCGAAGCAGATATCCCGTACCTATTCCGCACAACATAATCATTACAATCTTGAGCATTGTTTTCGTCTTTCTTCGTTTATTTTTCGTTTATTCATTACTAAATAATAATAACGGATTCCCGGTCTTTATATTATATCCTAACCCAAGAATACAACACTTTCAGCCCTATTAACATACTTTAATAGCAAGAATCGTTCTCCATTCAAGAATTCTTTGTACTTTAGCACCTTAAAAAAAAAGATACATTAATGAGCAACGGATTATTACTTTGGGTAGACGACGAGATAGAGCTTCTCAAAGCCCATATCATCTTTCTGGAAAAGAAAGGATACGAGGTGGTGACGGTGAGCAACGGGGCCGATGCCATCGACCAATGCAGGCAGCAGACCTTCGACCTCATCCTCCTCGACGAGATGATGCCGGGACTGAGCGGACTGGAGACCTTGCAGCATATCAAGGACATCCAGCCAGCCACACCCGTTGTGATGTGTACAAAAAGTGAAGAAGAAAACATCATGGACCAGGCTATCGGCTCCAAGATAGCCGACTATCTCATCAAGCCCGTAAACCCGAACCAGATTCTCCTGTCGCTCAAGAAGAATATACACCGCAAGGACATCGTGACGGAGGTAATGCAGAGCGGATACCAGCAGGACTACCAGCAGATAGCCATGCAGATGATGGAATGCCGCAACTTTCAGGACTGGATGGAAGTATACCGCCGGCTTGTGAAATGGGAGCTGGAACTGAGCGATACCGACAGTTCAATGACCGAGATGCTCTCCATGCAGAAGGAGGAGGCGAACATCGGCTTTGCCAAATACATCGCCAGGAACTATATGGACTGGGTAGACCCGAAGAATCTGGGCAAGGTGGTGGAAGGCAGACCCGTGATGAGTCCGGACATCTTCAAGACCAAGCTCTTCCCGATGCTCGACAAGGACGAAAAGGTGTTCCTCATCGTGATAGACAACTTCCGCTACGACCAGTGGAAGATGCTGGCGAAAGACATCGGCGACATGTACGACATCGAGGAAGACATGTATATGAGCATCCTGCCCACAGCCACCCAGTATGCCCGGAATGCCATCTTCAGCGGACTGATGCCCAACAAGATAGCCGAAATGTTTCCGGAACTGTGGGTGGACGAAGACGAAGAGGAAGGCAAGAACCTCAACGAGAAGCCGCTCATCCAGACGCAGCTGGACAGATATCGCAAGCACTACAGCTTCAGCTATCACAAGGTGAACGATTCGGCTGGAGCCGACAAGTTCCTGGAGCATTACAATGAATGCAAGGGCAACGACCTGAATGTGCTCGTCATCAACTTCATCGACATGCTCTCGCATGCACGAACCGAATCCAAGATGGTAAGGGAGCTGGCGAATACGGAATCTGCCTACCGCAGCATCACCCGGAGCTGGCTGCGCCACTCGGTACTGGCAGAGCTGTTCAAGCGGCTTGCCCAGAGCGATTTCAAGGTAATCATCACCACCGACCATGGCAGTATCCGCGCATCGAAGCCCATCAAGATTGTAGGCGACCGCAATACGAACACCAACCTGCGCTACAAACTGGGCAAGAACCTGGCGTATAATGCCAAGGAAGTATTCACCATCAAGGAGCCCCACAAGGCACAGCTGCCTGCTCCTAATCTGAGCACTGCGTATGTCTTCGCCTACGGTGATGCCTTCTTCGCCTATCCGAACAATTATAATTATTATGTGTCTTACTACAAGGACACCTTCCAGCATGGTGGCATCTCGATGGAGGAAATGCTCATTCCGCTCATCACGCTGACACCGAGAAAGAGATAAGCAAAGACTCCAGCAGCCTTAGCTAATCATAAAGTTCAATGTTCAAAATTTAAAGTTCAAAGTAAATATATGAAGATTAAGATTGATTCATTAGACAACATCCATGTAGCTGCCAGGGAATTTCTGGATAACATGGGCGACGGCAAGGTCTTTGCCTTCTATGGCAAGATGGGTGCCGGAAAAACAACATTTGTCAAAGCTATCTGCGAAGAGTTGGGAGTAGATGACGTCATCACCTCTCCTACCTTTGCCATCGTCAACGAATATACCGCTGGTAATGGCGACCCTGTCTATCACTTCGATTTCTATCGCATCAAGAAGCTGGACGAGGTATACGATATGGGATATGAGGACTATTTCTACAGCGGAAACCTCTGCTTCCTGGAGTGGCCGGAGCTGATAGAAGACCTCCTGCCAGAAGACTGCACCAAGGTGACTATCACCGCCGAGGAGGATGGCAGCAGAAGCGTAGAATGGTAAGAAAAATACGTCCCGACGCAGACTTTACTACGTCCCGACGCAGTTCTCAGTACGTCCCGACGTAGCACAGTCTGCGTCGGGACGTATTTTCATACCCCTCGTGATGCAGTTGCCCGCCCCTCGCCGTGCAGCTACAGCCCCCTCGTAACGCTACCCAACGGGCATGCAAAAAGTGACAAAGTCACTCGTCACTCGTCACTTTTCACTTTTTGTTTTTTGCACATTGTACACCCCTTATTATTATATATCCTTATTATTATGGAGGTATTATGATAAATACAATATGTATATTATAAATATATATGATGAATAATATTTATATTTATTATATATATTATTATTATTTATTTATCATAATCCCTAAATAATACACCTATTATTAATAATAAGGTCCTTAGGAAACAAAAGATGCAACATGCACTAAAAATGAAAAGTGACGAGTGACGAGTGACTTTGTCACCTTCTGCCAACAAAAAAGCACCTGACCAGAGACGGAAAATCTCCAGCCAGATGCTTTTAACCATTTCGCTTTCAGAATTTTACAAGAGAGCCTGGAACTTCTCAGTCAGGGTTGCCTTTGATGCAGCACCAACGAACTTGTCTACCAGCTGACCACCCTTGAAGAAGAGGATAGTAGGGATGTTGCGAACACCAAACTCCATAGCGATGTCGTCATTCTCCTCTACATCACACTTACCAACAACGATTTTACCATCAAACTCCTCAGCCAATTCTGACACGATAGGAGCAATCTGACGGCAAGGACCACACCATGTAGCCCACAAATCTACTACCAATGGCAACTCGCCATTCTTGTAACTCTCAAAATTCTCTGTTGTAATTGTTACTTCCATTTTCTTTACTTTTTGTTTTATTTATGATTGATATTATCTGAGTATATTCACTAGTTAATCTGATAAGACATCTTCGGGTTGTCGTTCACGAACTGAATCAGTTCCCGGCTCACTCCTATCGCCCTGTCCTGTGCACGCATCGTAAAGTTGGTGTTGGTCTCAGAGTCATGAATCTGTATGAAGAGCTGCGCATGGCCCTCATCGTTCTCAACCAGCGTCTTGAGGTCGTTCACCAGCGTATCATCAACGATAGAGCTGTCGATGGAAATCGTAAACTTCTCCAATCTGTTCTCCTTCACGGTCTGCAGATATTCCACCGTACTGATCTTGAAGTCGAGATAGTTGCTGTTGCCATAGCGGGCTACGCACTTTGCCGTAACAAAGATGGTACTTCCCTCCACCATGACGCCTCGCCAGGTGCCCCAGTCCTCACCGAAGAGAGCCAGTTCGCCCGACCCCTCAAAGTCTTCGAGGGTAACGAATCCACAAGGCTTTCCGGTCTTGGTAAACTTGGATTTCACCTCGGTGATGATGCCGCCGAAGACGATGTCTTCCTTCTTGGCAAGCGCAACCTTGTCGCCCAGCTCCGCACAATGGGTATTGCAGAGGTTGTTGAGGATAATCTCATAATCATCCAGCGGATGAGCCGAGAGATAGATGCCCACCAGCTCGCGCTCCCTGTTCAGTCGCTCGATGGTGCTCCAGCCTTCCACCTCAGGAATAGGCGGAGTGGCTATCTCTACTGCTTCGGTTCCTCCGAAGAGCGATGTAGCCGCCTCCTGCTGCTCGCGCTGATAGAGCTGGCCATAGCGCACCAAGGTATCGAGGAAGGTCTCGCCCTTGCTGTTCTTGCCGAAGAACTGCTCACGGCGGATGCCGAAGCTGTCGAAACCGCCACTCAGCGCCAGGGTTTCGAAAGCCTTGCGGTTAACGCAGGAGAAGTCTACACGTTCTGCAAAATCGAAGATGGTCTTATAGGGACCGTTCTTCTCCCTTTCTGCCACGATGGCATCGGCAGCTGGAGCTCCCATACCCTTGATAGCAGAAAGACCGAATCGGATTTCGCCATGTTCGTTCACACCGAAGGCACGGTAACTCTCGTTCACGTCAGGTCCCAGCGTCTTGATATCCATCGACTGGCACTCCTCCATCAGCTTGGTGATTTCGGTAATCTGGGCAAAACGGCGGGTCATCAGCGCTGCCATGTATTCGGCTGGATAGTGAGCCTTGAGATAAGCCGTCTGATAGGCTACCCACGAATAGCAGGTGGCATGCGACTTGTTGAAGGCGTAGGAAGCAAACTTCTCCCAGTCGCTCCATATCTTCTCCAACACCTTCGGATCGTGTCCGTTCTCCTGTCCCTGCTTGATGAATTTAGGCTTCATTGCATCTACGATTGCCTTCTTCTTCTTACCCATCGCCTTACGGAGGGCATCAGACTCACCTCGGGTGAAGCTGGCAAGCTGACGGGAAAGGAGCATCACCTGCTCCTGATAGACCGTGATGCCGTAGGTATCCTTCAGATACTTCTCCATGCACGGGATATCGTAGGTAATCGCCTGCTTACCGTTCTTGCGGGCGATGAAGTCAGGGATATAGTCCATAGGACCCGGACGGTAGAGGGCATTCATGGCGATGAGGTCCTCAAACACCGTAGGCTTCAGCTCGCGGAGATACTTCTGCATGCCAGGCGACTCAAACTGGAAGGTTCCGATGGTCTGTCCGCGCTGGTAGAGCTGATAGGTCAGCTCATCATCGATAGGGATGGTATCGAGGTCTACCACGTCGCCCGTGGTCTGCTTGATGACCTTGCATGCCTCCTTCATCTCGGAGAGGGTCTTCAAGCCCAGAAAGTCCATCTTGATGAGTCCGGTGGTCTCGATGACGTGACCGTCGTATTGGGTTACTGCCGTCTTCAGTCCCGGAAAATCAGGGTCATCGGCAGTAGATACAGGCACCCAGTTGCTGATAGGGTCTCGGCAGATGATGAATCCGCAGGCATGGATACCCGTGCCACGGATGGTGCCCTCCAGCATCTTGGCATATTTGATGGTATTGCTCTCGCGGGGATCGGTGGAGTATTCTGCCTCTCTCAGCTCCGGCGTATACTTGATGGCATTGGGAAGATTCATCTTCGCGCCGTCAGGCAGTCGGTCGGGAATCGCCTTGCAGAGCGCATTCGCCTTGTCGAGCGGCAGCTTCTCCACTCGGGCCACGTCCTTGATGGAGTTCTTCGTTGCCATCGAACCGTATGTAATAATGTGGGCACAGTTCTCATGACCGTACTTATCCATTACCCAGCGCAAGACCTTGCCTCGTCCATCATCATCAAAGTCGGTATCGATATCAGGCAGGTTGACACGGTCAGGGTTCAGGAAACGCTCAAACAGGAGGTCGTACTTCAAAGGGTCAATCTTGGTAATGCCCAGGCAATAGGCCACCACGGAACCAGCCGCAGAACCACGGCCCGGACCCACCATCACGCCCAGTTCCTCGCGAGCCGCCCTGATGAAGTCGCTCACGATGAGGAAGTAGCCAGGGAAACCCATAGTCTTCATCACGTGGAGTTCGAAGTTCACATGCTCGTCCACGTTCGCCGGCAGCGGATCTCCATAGAGCTGCCTGGCTCCCTCGTAGGCAAGATGGCGCAGATACTCGGCCTCAAACTTGATGCGGTATATCTTGTCGTAGCCGCCCAGACGGTCGATCACCTTCTGTCCTTCCTCCGGCGGCAGCTGATTCTCACCGTTTTCATCGCTGGTGAATTCCTTGTAGAGGTCTTCCTCTGATACCTTCTGGCGCAGTTGCTCCTCGGTACCGAAACTCTCCGGAATCGGGAAGAAAGGCATGATTGGTCCGTGGTCGATGCTATAGATTTCCACCTTGTCAAGCACCTCCAGCGTGTTAGACAGTGCCTCGGGAATATCCGAGAAGACGTCATTCATCTCCTGACGGGTCTTGAACCACTCCTGCTTGGAATATCGCATACGGTTAGGATCGTCCAGGTCCTTGCCGGTAGCTATACAGAGCAGGTGGTCGTGGGCCTCAGCCGTCTCCTTGTCCTCGAAGTGGCAGTCGTTGGTGCATACGAGCTTGATGCCGTATTCCCTAGCCATCTCTATGAGCACCTTGTTGGCCTTCTGCTGCAGCTGGAAAGCCTCGCGGTTGGCCAGGAAAGGAAGCGGTTCCTTCACCTCGTGGCGCTGAAGCTCCAGATAGTAGTCGTCGCCAAAGAGATTATGATACCACTCGCAAGCCTCGCGGGCTCCCTCGATGTCGCCATGCAATATCTTAGACGGAACCTCACCGGCAATACATGCCGAACAGACTATCAGATCCTCGTGGTATTTCTCCAGGTCGGCACGGTCGGTTCGCGGACGCATATAGTATCCATCCACCCAGGCATTACTGACCAGCTGGATGAGGTTCTTGTATCCATTATAGTTTTTGGCAAGCACGATGAGGTGGTAACCACTCATATCGCCCTTGTCCTTCTCACGGTCTTCCTTTCTTCGGCGGGCCACGTACATCTCACAGCCAATGATAGGCTTGAAGGGCTCCAGTCCCTCTTTCTTGCGATCCTTGTTCACCTTGGCGCAATAATCCGTGAGTTCCTTAATACCGAACATCACACCATGGTCGGTAACAGCCATACCCTTCATGCCGTCCTTGATGGCCTTGTCAACGAGATGCGGAATCTTAGACTGACCGTCGAGGATGGAATACTGGGTATGCACATGTAAATGAACAAAATCTTCCATTATACGTTCTAAATTTCAAAATTTGAGTCCAAAGTTACGGCTAAAAGTTGATATTCCAAAAGAAAAAAGAGAAAAAATTGAAAAACATAAAAGAAACGCCCAAAAAATTTGCTAAAACGACAAAAATACAGTACCTTTGCACCAATAAAAACTTAATCCTACCTTATGGGACAAAAAATAAAGAAACTGAAAAAGATAAGACTGCATCGCGAAGGCACCGATCAGCTGGTGGGCGGAGCGATAGCGTTAGTAGCCATTGCGGCGATATTATGGGGAGCTTTTGACACCAAAATTCCATTCTGGATTTTCCTGGTTGTCTTCGGTGTGGTTTACTGCATCGTGCTCAATTTCTATCGCTGCCCTATCCGCTACCTGAACGTAGAGGATACTGAGAAGCTCGTCGTAGCTCCTGCCGATGGCAAGATTGTGGTAATAGAAGAAGTAGATAATGCGCCATATTTTAATGACAAGCGATTGATGATTTCCATCTTCATGAGCCTTTGGAACGTACATGCCAACTGGTTCCCGGTAGACGGAAAGGTGAAATTCGTAAAGCATGTGGATGGCAACTACCACAAGGCTTGGCTGCCTAAGGCAAGCGAGGAAAACGAGCATGCCGACGTCATGATCACTACCCCTGAAGGCGTAGATGTATTGTGTCGTCAGATTGCCGGTGCCGTAGCGCGCCGTATCGTAACTTATGCAAAGGAAGGCGAAGAGTGCTATATCGACGAGCACCTTGGCTTTATCAAACTGGGTTCACGTGTGGATGTTTACCTGCCTCTCGGAACAGAAGTATGTGTGAAGATGGGACAGTCTACCACGGGTGACCAAACCATCATTGCAAAATTGAAATAAAAAATGAGCATGAAGAAACATATCCCTAACACGATAACATGCTGCAACCTGATATCAGGCTGCATTGCTACATCGTTTGCCTTCGGTGGAAATCCAGAGATGGCTTTGTTGTGGATAATCATTGGAGCCACCTTCGACTTCTTCGACGGTATGAGTGCACGTCTGTTGCACGTTTCATCACCTATCGGCAAGGAGCTGGATTCGCTGGCTGACGACGTAACCTTCGGCGTGGCGCCTGCCACCATCGTATTCTCTCATCTCCAGGTGATGGAATACCCAGAGTTTCTGGAGCCGATGCGCCCATGGCTGCCTTATGCAGCCTTCATCATCGCAGCCTTCTCGGCATTGCGACTGGCCAAGTTCAATCTTGATGAGCGCCAGACCACCTCTTTCATCGGGGTTCCTACTCCAGCCAATGCCCTGTTCTGGGGCTCGCTGGTAGTATTCAATCCTGCCTGGCTTACAAACCTGAGCTGGTCAGTATATCTGGTCCTGGCTCTCATCCTCATCACCAGCTACCTGCTGGTATGCGAGATGCCATTGTTTGCCCTGAAGTTCAAGCAGTGGTCGTTCAAGGGCAATGAGGTGAAATATGGTTTCGCAGGCTTTGCCGTGGCAATTCTTGCCCTCTCGGTAGCAGACGAGGGCGCAAGAGGATTCCTGCAGGGCTGGTGGATCATCATCTTGATGTATGTTCTCCTCTCTGCCATCCTATTCATGAGAAAGAATTAAAGGATTTAATCAGATAAAACAAAAGGCTTACTCCCCAGACAGGGAAGTAAGCCTTTTATCGTTTGCCGGGACTGGCAGATTAATTGTGCACAAGCGTACCAATCTCCTCACCGTCCATCACCTTCTTCAGGTTACCTACAACATCCATATTGAATACGTAGATAGGAAGGTTGTTCTCCTTACACATGGTAGTAGCTGTCAGGTCCATAACCTTCAAGCCCTTTGTATAAATCTCATCGTATGTAATGTCGCTGAACTTGGTTGCGGTAGGATCCTTCTCCGGATCAGCAGTGTAGATACCGTCCACACGGGTACCCTTCAACATGACATCAGCCTCAATCTCGATACCACGGAGAGAAGAGCCTGTATCAGTAGTGAAGTAAGGACTGCCTGTACCGGCAGAGAAGATGCAGATATAGCCATCCTCCATAGCCTCGATAGCCTTCCACTTGGTATAGAACTCACCGATTGGTTCCATGCGGATGGCTGTGAGCACCTTGTTCTTGACGCCCAAAGCTCCGAGCGCACTACTCAAAGCAAGAGAATTGATGACAGTAGCACACATGCCCATCTGGTCGCCCTTCACACGGTCGAAACCCTTCTGGCTGCCACTCAATCCACGGAAGATATTGCCACCGCCGATAACGATGCCAATCTGCACACCCATCTCGTGAACTTCCTTGATCTGCTTAGCATAATCACTCAAGCGCTCAGGGTCGATACCGAAGCTCTGCTTGCCCATCAGGCTCTCACCGCTCAACTTCAAAAGAATTCTTTTAAACTTTGCCATAAATATTTTGTTAAATGTTTATTGTTTAATGTTTACTTCAGGGATTAAGTATTTATCAGAAACTTGATTTCGCCGAATGCATACGAACGGATCACTCCCTTCTTGTCGTGAAGGATAAGATGACCATCGTCCTCAACCTCAACGAAGGCTCCCTCGAACTTGCCATCCTTGTCCTCATACCAATGATAGCCCTTGCGACGGTAGAGCGAAAGATGGTAGATGCCCGACACATCCATATAGTCGGCACGGCGCAGGAGCTCATAGTATCTGCAGAAAGCCTCTATCACCTTCTGCAGCACCTCTTCCCTATCCACCTCATGCCCCAGGATCTGAGCCAGAGACACAGGGTTAGGCGCATCGCTCCTGAACTCCATCTGATTGATATTGATGCCGATGCCGAAGATGCAGCGCTTGATGCCCCTGGAATCGATAGACGTCTCTATCAGCGTACCACTGATTTTCCTGTCCTTCCAATACACATCATTAGGCCACTTCAGCGTAAACCCGTCAGCATAGGAATCCAGGGCATCCTTGATGGCAAGGGCTCCCACCTCGGAAAGCAGGAACTGCTGACGAACCGGCACCCACATAGGGCAAGCCAACATACTGAACAGGAGGTTCTTGCCCTCCTCGCTCTCCCAGGTATGCGTGCCCTGTCCCCTGCCGGCTGTCTGGAAATCAGCCACGGCAATGGTGAGTGCAGTCTCATCGTATGAACTTAATTCCTTCAGGAAGCGATTGGTAGAATCCACTTCCTTCAATCTTATTATCTTCTTTTCCATTTTATCTTTTTCCTAATTAGATAATGTACAGACCGTACTTATATACATAGGTACACCCCTCATGACATGATTACAGTATCAGCATCGGATTGAAGGCATCCTTGAGATGTTCGAGGCACTTCACCTGATGGCCTACACCTACCACAGAGATGATATCGAAACGCAGTTCCTTATCCACCTGATGCTCCTTAACATAAGCATTGGCAGCTATCGCCAGATTGCGCATCTTTCTGCCATCAACGGCTTCCTCCGGCCGCTGGTAATCATCACCGGAACGGGTCTTCACCTCTACCACCACCAAGGTCTTTCCATCTGGCGAAAGAGCCAGGATATCCAGGTCTCTCTTGCCTATTTTCCAGTCCCGGTCGATGATAACATAGCCTTCGCCTTCAAGGTAAAGAGCCGCCTCGTCTTCTCCCCATGCACCTAATTCATTATGCTCTGCCATAGTCTATTTCCTTTATTTTGCATCAAAAGATACTTTTACCTTGCAAAAATAATAAAAATAGTTCACACTTCAAACTTTTTTATGTAATTTTGCACTAAAAACAATGGAAGATATCAAGAAAAAAGACGAAGCCTACATGCGCCGTGCCCTGATAGAGGCACAAGCTGCATTTGATGAAGACGAAATACCGGTGGGCGCCATCATCGTATGCAAGGACCGGATCATATCCCGTGCCCACAATCTTACCGAGATGCTGACCGATGTCACAGCCCATGCCGAAATGCAGGCCATCACATCAGGCGCCAACATGCTGGGCGGGAAATATCTGAAGGACTGCACGCTCTATGTCACCGTAGAACCTTGCGTCATGTGCGCCGGAGCATTGGGATGGGCACAGATAAGCCGGGTAGTATACGGAGCAGGAGATGAGAAGAGGGGGTATACAAAATATGCGCCCGATGCACTGCATCCTAAGACTACAGTTACATCGGGCGTACTGGAAGATGAGTGCCGGGCACTCATGCAGGAATTCTTCGCCAGAAAGAGATAGGAATCTTTTTCTCTATCTCTTCCCGACTTATCACTTGATTGTAAAATCCGGATGATAAATCAATCTCCGGATGATTACCTTATTTCTACTGATTACTTAACCAAAACAACCAGGTACTTGCTGGTGCTCCAGAAGAGCTGTGAGTTGGTGATGCGGAGAGTATACTGCTTGTTGGCATCACGAACCAGAGAATAGCTGCTTGATGGGTGGGTAGTAAGCAACTTAGCTGACTTAGAGTACAACTTAATCTCTGAGAGGTTGCGGATATCCACCTTGGTGAAGTAATTCTTGTTGAAGTTGCCAGTCATGACCTTACCGTCCTGAATGATACTCTGCTCCTTCAGCTCCTTCTTGGTACCGAATACATACCATGCGGTATGGATCTGCTTATCCTGAGCATTGATAGTCTCAGTCTTCTGATTGCTCTCAGCAGTAAGACGGTTGGTCTTGGTATTGAGGTTATTTACTGTCTCATCGAGTGCAGCAATATGAATATCCTTCTTGTCGAGTTCCTCACGCAGAGTCTGGAGCTGTGCATCCTTCTCCTCCAACTGCTTCTGCAAGCCCTCGATGGTCTTCTGCAGCTGAGCACCCTTCAAGGTACCGTTGGCAAGCTGCTTCTGGAGCTTGGCAATGAGTTCACGGTTCTGCTTCATACGGTCAGCAATGAACTGGATGTCTTCCTTGAGCTTTTGCTTCTTGTTGACACCCTCGCCATCCTTAGCAAGACTAACGCGATGCTCAGCCTCACTAATCTGCTGGAAACCTTCCTCGATTTCGTTCAAGGTACCCATCAAATCGTTAATTTCACTGTCTTTCTGTGCAATAATGCCATTAAGAGAATCTGCCTGAGCAGTGTTTTGAGCAGCAGAATCATTCTTGCCGTTGTTACAACCAGTCAAACAAAATGCTGCTACGCATGCTACTAAAAAAAGCTTTTTCATAATCTGTCTCCTTAATATGATTTAATAATTCGTATTTATACTACATGAAAGAATGCGTGTATACGCCTTCCATACATAGTAATTACGCTGTCGCTTCATTATTATTACGTGATAAACCCGCATTTATTATATTTAAACACGAATTTATTTACTGATTCATGTTTTTTCTACGTTCTTCACGCTTTTTTTCCTTCAATTCCTCTTTTAATTGTTTAGGATCCTTACCAGCCAGCACGATGACGAACTCACCTCTAGGCTCCACCTCCTCGAAATGGGCGATGACCTCAGCGAGGGTTCCTCTTACGCTCTCCTCGTGTATCTTGGAGATTTCCCGGCAACAACTCACCTGCCTGTCTTCACCGAAATTCTCGGCAAACTGCTGCAAGGTTTTCACCACACGATAAGGCGACTCATAGAATATCATGGTCCGCACTTCGTCCTTGAGAGATTCCAGATAGGTTTGTCTGCCCTTTTTCTGAGGAATGAAACCCTCGAAGCAGAATCTATCACAAGGCAATCCCGACGACACGATGGCTGGAATGCAAGCCGTAGGTCCCGGAAGGGTCTGAACGGTGATGCCCGCCTTTGCCGCCTCGCGAGCCAGATAGAAACCCGGATCGCTGATGCCTGGTGTTCCTGCATCACTGATAAGAGCGATGGTCTCACCAGCCTTCAACCGCTCAACGATGGAAGCCGAAGTGCCATGCTCATTAAACTTGTGATGCGCAACTAATCGATTTCGAATATCGAAATGCTTCAGCAGGACACTCGATGTCCGAGTGTCCTCAGCGAGTACCAAATCAGCTTCTTTCAAGACTCTGATGGCTCGCATTGTCATGTCCTCCATGTTACCAACAGGAGTAGGTACGATATACAATATGCCCATACAGGGTACAAATGTAGTTAATTAATCTTTCTAAGCAAAAAAAAATGCGTTTTCTTTGCATTTTTTAAAACCTTATTAGTAATTTTGTCCCCGAAATGACAGAAAATCTAATTGGGGAGGCACATCGCCCCGGAAGAATTGAAGTGGTGTGCGGATCAATGTTCTCTGGAAAAACAGAAGAATTGATTCGAAGAATGAAGCGTGCGAAGTTCGCCAAGCAGAAGGTAGAAATCTTCAAACCTGCGCTTGACACTCGTTACTCCGAGGAAGACGTAGTGAGCCATGATCTGAACTCTATCCGATCTACTCCTATCGAGTCCTCTGGATCTATACTCCTTTTGGCCTCTGATATCGACGTGGTCGGTATTGATGAAGCCCAGTTCCTAGACAATGGCCTGGTAGATGTATGCAACCAGCTTGCCAACCGTGGCGTCCGTGTGATCGTTGCCGGTCTCGACATGGACTTCAAGGGCGTTCCCTTCGGACCAATCCCTGCCCTCTGCGCCATTGCAGACGAAGTGACCAAGGTTCATGCCATCTGCGTGAAATGCGGAGCCCTGGCTTACGTGAGCCATCGACTGGTGCATAACGAAAAGCGGGTGCTTTTGGGTGAAAAGGATGAATACGAGCCGCTCTGCCGCGACTGCTATCAGAAAGCCCTCCACAAGGAGGAGTGAAAAGTGAAGAGTGAAGAATTCAATAGCCTTTGCTAATCATAAAGTTCAAAGCTCAAAGCTCAAAGTTCAAAGTTCAAAGTTCAAAGTTCAAAGTAATATGCCTAAGGAGATTACATTCGATAAGTTTATACGATGGGCAGGCGTTACGCTCATCGTCTTTGCGGTGTTATATATCACCAATTACTTGAGCGAGGTACTTTTACCATTCGTCATAGCATGGTTTTTTGCCTACCTGCTCTATCCGGTCGTGAAGTTTATCGAGAACAAACTCCACATCAAGGTTCGTGCCCTGTCCATCATACTGGCAATGGGAGCTGCCATAGCAGTCATCGGTGGCGTACTGTGGCTCATCATTCCACCGATGATCGACCAGTTTGACAAACTAGGGGAAGTCTTGACCCGCTGGCTGCACCAAACCACCCACACCAACAACCTGACGGCGATGATCAAGGAGTGGCTGCAGGAAAATCAGGCACAGATAGAACATTTCCTGAAGAGCAAGGACTTCAGCGATGCCCTCAAGACAACGATGCCCAAGCTGTTCTCCGTTGTAGGACAAACGGCAAACATCATCATCAGCATCGTGGCATCCATGATTACCTTATTATATATGTTCTTTATCCTACTCGACTATGAGACATTAACCGCCAACTGGGTTCGCATCTTCCCTAAGAAGAACCGCCCTTTCTGGCAAGAGCTGATGAAAGATGTAGAACGAGAGCTCAACAACTACGTCCGCGGCCAGGGAATGGTGGCCCTCTGCATGGGTATCATGTTCTGTATTGGCTTTACCATTATCGGCTTCCCGATGGCTATCGGTCTGGGCATTCTGATAGGTATCATGGACCTGGTACCTTACCTTCATACCTTCGCCCTCATCCCTACCGCCTTCCTTGCCATGCTCAAGGCGGCAGATACCGGTCAGAACTTCTGGATGGTCTTCGGACTTGCCTTCCTGGTATTCTGCGTGGTTCAGGTGATTACGGATATGGTGGTTACGCCAAAGATTATGGGCAAGGCGATGGGCTTGAACCCAGCCATCCTGCTGCTGAGTCTCTCCATCTGGGGTGCCCTGCTGGGCTTCATCGGTCTGATTATCGCACTACCTCTCACCACCCTGCTCATAGCTTATTGGCAACGGTATGTAACGCGAGAAAAGCCACAATACAAGACTCCAAGCACTCCACCTGATAAAACTCTGCAAAATGCTGAAGAGATAGCTCAATCGCTCAAAATGAGTGGAAAAATGGCAGAAAAAGCTATCCCAGAGAGAGAAAATGAAGAAAAACAGCAAAAAAAACGACTAAATATTTGGTTATTTGAAAAATATGTCGTACCTTTGCACTCGCTTTTGAAACCAAAGGTTGGAGATTGACTCGCTAGCTCAGCAGGTAGAGCACAACACTTTTAATGTTGGGGTCATGGGTTCGAGCCCCATGCGAGTCACAGCTCTCCGAAAAAGGACTTTCCACTAAGGGAAGTCCTTTTTTCGTATACATATAACTGAGACGACCAGACTAAGCAGGAATATCCTGCAAGACAACCGTTGCACATCAGAAGGAATAAAAAACAGAGTCTTTTAACGGTTCTTAACAAAAACAGATGCAAGATTCATGTAAAATCTCGTTTTATTATACGGAAATACTGATAATAAACAATATTATAGCAAAATAAATTAGAAAACAAAATGAAGAAATTTACATTACTCACTGTTTTGGCAGCTTTCGTTGCTGCATTCTCTTTCACTTCCTGTAACACTGATGGAGACAGCTACACACCATTGACTCTCGAACAGCAGAAGTCTTTTCAGGCAGCAATGGCTGTAGGTTCATACAACAACATGATGCTTCTCTTTGAGAAGAAGAATGAAGCCAATGTAAACAAGCAGATTGACTCTGTTGCAGTATCTTGCAGAGTAAGCATGTACGGTGATAGTACAATCACTATGACCAACTTCCCTATCGCTCAGCTCGCAGAACACATCACTAACAAAGATTTGTCTGCTGCCATCGCTAAGGAAGCTCCAAGAACCATTACATGCAAGTATCAGGTTGCACCAAACAGTACATCAGCTATGGCTTACTTCCTGGCATGTCCTAGCGTAATCGAGCTGAACCTTACTTACGGTACGGACAACAAAAGCCACAAGGTACAGTTTGCCTTTGCGCCTAACCAGATGTATTATGGCTACTGCACACTGAACGAGCCAAGACAGTTAGGATTCCAGTTCTATCTTGCCCAGCTTTGGGTTGACGGAGCACAGACATCTTATCTCAAGAACTCTGTATCCGGCTACAGCTCTGTAAGTTTCGCTTGCCGCAATGCATTCAAGAAATAAAAATAAGATTAGAGACAAGAATCAAAAGTAAAAAAGAATATAGTTAATACTCTCTTATAAAACAACTTACAAATATATGTTCTGAAATCACTCAGTATGAAAACTAAATAAAAGGCGCGACAGTCGGGATTGACTATCGCGCCTACTTTTTTATCAATATTCCACTATCAATTAATCTTTCTTCCAAAGCTTGGTCATATCCTCCAAAGTCTTACCCTTTGTCTCAGGAACCAACTTCCATACAAAGACAGCTGCAAGGATACAGATAACGCCATACAAACCGTATGTGAACCAATAACCCATGCTATTGGCAAGTGGTACGAACGATGTAGAAACGATCCAGTTGAAAATCCACTGGAAGGCTACGGCAATAGCTACTGCTGCACCACGGATGGTATTAGGGAACACCTCAGCGATGAGCACCCAGCAGATAGGACCCCATGAGAACATGAAGCTAGCTGAGTAAACCATGATGGATACCATACAGAAGAGCTGCATGCTCGGATTGCCAAAGGTGATGGCAACGCCGATTGCTCCCAAAGCCATACCCAGAGAACCCACAATGAGCAAAGGCTTGCGACCCAGCTTCTCTACAGTAAAGATAGCAACACAAGTGAAACTGAGGTTCACAATACCATTGAATACGGTAAGCACCATAGGATTGTCAAATCCCATTGCCTCATAAATACGTGGTGCATAGTAAAGCACCGCATTGATACCTACAGCCTGCTGGAATACAGAAAGCATCACACCTACGAAAATACAGAGAAAACCGTAAGTCATCAGCTTTTCAGTCTTCTCGGTTACCGTATTCTTGATTTCGGCCAGAATCTTCTTTGCCTCTGCAGCACCATTTATACGGGCAAGAATACGTTCAGCCTTCGCATCCTGACCTACCATAGCAAGATAACGTGGAGTCTCAGGAACAAAGCAGATAAGCAAGGCGAACAAACCTGCAGGAATCATCTCTGAACCAAACATGTATCTCCAACCAGTCTCGATAGCCCAAGCAGCTTCGCCACCATTGAGAATCTCATTCATACCATTACCCACACTCTGAATAGCAGGAGCTATATGGTCGCCAAGGATAAAGAAGTTGACGAAATAAACCACCAGCTGACCAAAGATGATGGCAAACTGGTTCCAGCTAACCAACATACCACGGATATTACTTGGGGCAATCTCACCAATATACATAGGACAAACAGCAGAAGCCAAGCCTACACCAATACCACCAATCACACGATAAAGATTGAAGACGATAAGCAAGGTTAGATTTGGTTCTCCCTTTGGCAAGACCAAACTTTCAGGACACATAGAACCCCATGCAGAGATGAAGAACATCACACCCGCAAAGATCAGCGAACGTTTACGTCCCCAGTTAGAAGCAAGCACTCCGGAAAGTGCCGAACCAATGATACAGCCAATCAAAGCACTGGAACTGGTAAATCCATGCCAGAAATCTGTATATACGAAATCACTTGCACCCATGAAGAATGCCTGTAAGCCCTTTTCGGCACCTGATATCACTGCGGTATCGTAACCGAAAAGCAAGCCGCCTAATACTGCGACCATCACAATTGAGATAAGATAGGCTTTAGAGCCCGTTTGTTTTTGTTCCATTATTTTTTAGGTTTGAATCTGTTTTATTTTTGTAGTTCTGCGAAAATATTCTATATATTAACGCCTCTTCTCTTAAAATATTACGTATAAAGTGCACTTTTCCCCTATTTTTTTTGTAAATTTGCAACCAAATTATAATTTCAACAGAGATTACGTCATATGAATATAGCAGATTTTCTACAAAATGAGGGCAATAAGCGAGGCTTTTCTTTCGAAGTTCTGCCTCCACTCAAGGGTAACGGAACAGCAGCCCTGTTCCGCACCATCGACAGCTTGAAGGATTATGCCCCTAGGTTTATCAACATTACGACACATCACAGCGAATACGTTTACAAGGAATTGGAAAACGGTTTGTTGTCGCGCCAGCGTGTACGCCGACGTCCGGGTACCGTTGCCATTGCAGCTGCCATCCAGAACAAGTACGATATTCCTGTCATTCCGCACGTCATCTGCAGTGGCGTCAGCAAGGAAGACATTGAGTACGAGCTGCTCGATCTCCAGTTTCTGGGCATCAGCAACATCCTGGTACTTCGCGGTGATAAGGCTAAGGATGATAGAGTATTCACCCCAACCCTGAATGGTCATGCGAATGCAACCGACCTCTTGAAGCAGGTGAACCAATTCAACGAAGGTTTCTTCTGCGACGGTACTTCTATCAAGCATCCTGGCGAGAAATTCTGCTGCGGCGTAGCTTGCTATCCGGAGAAGCACGAAGAAGCTCCTAATCTGGAAATGGATATGCAGCACTTGCTGGAGAAGCAGAAGTTGGGCGCAGCATACGCTGTAACCCAGCTCTTCTACGACAACCAGAAATTCTATGACTTTGTAGACAAGGCTCGGAAGATAGGTATCACCATTCCTATCATCCCTGCCCTGAAGCCATTTGCCAAGCTGAGCCAGCTCACCGTGGTACCAAAGACCTTCCATTGCGACATTCCTGAGGATTTGGCGCAGGAGGTATTAAAGTGCAAGACGGATGAAGACGCCAAAGCTCTCGGCATCGAATGGACAACCGCCCAGGTGAAAGACCTGTTCGAGCACGGATACAACAATATCCATTTCTTCACTGTTTCGGCAGTGGATAGCGTCAAGCAGATTGCCAAAGCTCTGTTTTAGGGTAGAGGATCCTGCTACAGGAAGGTAAAGGTTAGGTGCCTGGAGCAAAAACTTCAGGCTACTAATCATAAAGTTCAATGTTCAAAATTCAAAGTTCAAAGTAAAAAGAGTTCAATGTTAAAGAAGGATGTGATAGGTCAGCAAGAAGTATGGAACCGTCTGATGGAGATGGTTCAGGAGAACCGCATCCCCCATGCTTTGATGTTTTGCGGACCGGAAGGTTGCGGTAAACTGGCGATGGCACTGGCATTCGCCAGCTATCTGCTTGGAGATTCTCCGATGCTCAACAAATGGGAACATCCCGACCTTCACTTCACCTACCCAACCATCAAGACGTCCGATATGGGCAGCGACCATACTCCGGTCAGCGATGATTTCATCAAGGAATGGCGCGAGATGCTGCTCAAGGATGGACCTTACGTGCTGATTGGTGAATGGATGCAGAAGATGGGCAAAAGCGATGCCGACTTAAACAAGCAAGCCATCATCACCGCCGAAGAAAGTGATGCTCTTGCCAAGAAACTCATCATGATGTCGAGCCAGGGCGGTTACAAGATCAGCCTGATATGGCTGCCGGAAAGAATGAACCAGCAGAGTGCCAACAAGATATTGAAACTCCTGGAAGAACCACCTCGCCAAACTCTCTTCCTGCTCGTAAGCGAACAGCCGGAACTCCTACTGGAAACTATCAGAAGCCGTACACAGCGCATCGATTTCAAGAAGATAGCTACAGAAGACATCGAGCAGGCATTGATAGAACGCAGGACTTTGGAACCCGACATGGCACACCGGATAGCCCGCATCGCCAACGGCAACTGGAATGCAGCACTGGAAGAACTCAATGCCGGCAATGAGAAAAGACAGCATCTCGACATGTTTATCATGCTGATGCGACTCGCCTACATGCGAAATATTCACGACCTGAAGAAATGGAGCGAAGTGGTTTCCACCTTCGGAAGAGAGAAGCAGAAGAGAATGCTCGATTACTTCATGCACATGCTCAGGGAAAGCTTCATGTACAACTTCCGACAGCCGGAACTGAACTACATGACGCAGGAAGAGGAAAACTTCGCCAAGAATTTCGCCCGCTTCATCAACGAGGCGAACATCATTGACATCTCCAACCTCTTCGAGGAGAGCAAACGGTTCATCGGGCAGAATGCCAATCCTAAGATTGTATTCTTCGACCTGGCACTCAAGATTATCGTACTGCTCATCAGGAAGTGAGGAATGAATCAAGAAGAGCGGAAAAAATGAAGAGAAACAAAGGGCGTAAGCCCATCAATATACATTAATAATATTATAAATAGATTTTATCGTGGATTACAAGAATATGAAATTCAGATTGTGGAACGGCTGCGACCGAGGACTCTGCTGCAAGGCGGTGGGACGACAGGACAGACAGCTGAACACATACGACTGGCTCGCAGACGTGCCAGGTAACGCCGAGAGCACCGACCTCGTAGAAGTGCAATTCAAGAATACCCGAAAGGGATATTACCATAATGTGAATAACCTCGACCTCAAAAAGGGTGACGTAGTGGCTGTGGAAGCCAACCCTGGTCACGACATCGGTGTGGTTACACTCACCGGTAGACTCGTGAAACTGCAGCTGAAGAAGGCAAATCTCAAGTCGCAGGACGACATCAAGCGCATCTATCGCATTGCCAAGCAGGTAGACCTCGACAAATGCAAGGAAGCAAAGAGCCGCGAGCATGCTACCATGATTCAGAGCAGACAGATTGCCCTGGACCTGGGATTGAAGATGAAAATAGGAGACGTAGAGTATCAGGGTGATGGCAACAAGGCTATTTTCTACTATATCGCCGATGAGCGAGTAGACTTCCGTCAGCTCATCAAGGTGCTTGCTGATACCTTCCACGTGCGCATCGAGATGAAGCAGATTGGTGCCCGTCAGGAAGCAGGCCGCATCGGTGGTACCGGTCCTTGTGGTCGCGAACTCTGCTGCGCTACATGGATGAAGAATTTTGTGAGCGTCAGCACCAATGCCGCACGCTATCAGGACATCTCGCTCAACCCTCAGAAGTTGGCAGGTATGTGTGCCAAGCTGAAATGTTGTCTCAACTATGAGGTAGACAACTATGTAGAAGCAAGTCGCAAGATGCCTCCAAAAGATGCTGTTCTGCAGACTGCCGATGGCGAATTCCATCAGTTCAAGGTAGATATTCTGGCTGGTCTCATCACCTATTCTTCTGATAAGAATCTGGCTTCAAACCTCGAAACCATTACCGCAGCACGTGCCAAGGAAATCATCGAGATGAACCGGAAAGGCGAAAAGCCTCTCAGCCTGTTGGAGAACGGAAAGATCAAGGAATCTTCCAAGCCTATCGATTTGCTCAACGAATCAGACTTGAGCCGCTTCGACAAGTCGAAGAAAAAGAAAAAGAAAAATAACAAGAATCGTAACCGCCAGGACGCAGACAATAAGGCAAACAAGCAGCAGAACGAGAACCGACAGCAGCAGAACGGCCAACAGGGCGAGAAACAGCAGCAGGGCGAGAACCGACAGCAGCAGAACGGCCAGCAGGGCGAGAAACAGCAGCAGGGCGAGAACCGTCAGGGCAACCGTCATCAGAACGGCAACAACAATCGCCGCCGCGACAATCGCAATCGTCAGCCACGCCAGCAGCATGGCGGTGATAAAAAGCCAGAAGACAAGAAATGAAACGACTGATATATTTGATATTGGTAATGGTAGCAACCATGTCGCTCCCTTCCTGCAAGCATTCTACCGTATTCGACAGTTATGCGCATACCCCGATTGCAGGATGGGAGAAGAACGACACGCTCTCGTTCGAGATTCCACCTCTTCTGGAAGGCGGCTATTACAACGAGAGCCTGGGGCTCCGCATCACGGGTAATTATCCTTTCATGGGACTTACCCTCATCGTGGAGCAGAACATCTACCACAACAACAAGCATGTGCCCAGCGCATGCAAGACAGACACCGTAAACTGTCAGCTGATAGACAAGAACGGTGTGAGCAAAGGGCAAGGCATCAGCTACTATCAGTACAACTTCCCTATCAACGTCTACAGGTTGAATCAGGGAGACTCTATCCATATCACTGTGCGTCATGACATGAAGCGCGAGATTCTGCCTGGCGTAAGCGATATCGGAGTGAAGATAACAAAAAATGACCAATGAGGATTTCCCATTGGTCATTTTTCTTTTATCCCAGTTTCTTAGCAGAATTCTAGCTCTTTACCAGATTCTAGCTTCTTACCAGATTTCTACCTGCATCTATTCTCAGGAAGATGAAGAGCAGAATGGTAAAGCCCCAAAGCGAACTACCGCCATAACTGAAGAACGGCAGCGGAATACCGATTACAGGCGTCAGTCCCAGCACCATTCCTACATTAATAAACAGGTGGAACAGGAAAACACTCAGCACGCAATAGCCGTATATTCGTCCGAACTTGAACGGTTGTCGCTCTGCCAGGTGTATCAGTCTCAATATCAACGCCAGGAAGAGCAGCAGAACACCTGCCGAACCCAGGAATCCTTCCTCCTCTCCTACCGTACAGAAGATGAAGTCAGTATCCTGCTCTGGCACGAACTTGAGCTTAGTCTGGGTTCCATTCAGGAATCCCTTACCCTGCAAACCACCCGAACCGATGGCAATCTCGCTCTGATGAACATTATATCCGGCACCCGCCAAGTCTTCATCCAGACCCAGAAGCACGTTGATACGAACTCGCTGGTGAGGCTCCATCACATTATTCAGTACGTAGTCGGCACTATAGAAGAAGGCGATAGAACCGAGAGAGAATAACGAGATGAGGAAATAGTTTCTGAATCTCGTTCTCAAACCATGGTAAACCAGGAATCCTATCATCAGCGCACATAGCAGGAGCTGTATCCACACGATATCGAACGGAATGACATAGGTGGAGAAAAGGGCAAATATCAGCGTAATACCCAGGGAATAGCCCAGGATGATTAGCGCATGTTTCTTATTGCCCGTATACGAATAGACCATACCCGAAGTAAAAATCTGTACCAGCAAAAGCACCACAAACTTGCCCACCGAGGTATAGGTATCCCACATCATCACGTTCTCATACTTCACTCCCAACACGAAATAAGCCACCATCGAAACTCCCGTAAAGAGCACGGCACCCGGCATTCCTTCGCGATAGAGCATCAGGAAGAAGGCTGAATAAACCAGCGCCGAACCCGTTTCACGCTGTCCCACGATACATACCATAGGAAGCATGATGATGCCTACTGCCGCCATGAAATGCTTCATGTTGTGGATATTGAATCCATAGCTCGACATGAATTTCGCTACAGCCAAAGCCGTGGCAAACTTACCGAACTCAGCAGGTTGCAGTCGGAGCGGTCCCAGGACGAGCCACGAATGCGAACCCTTGATGCTATGCGGATTGAATATCGTGGCAAAAAGCAGCAATATCAGCACCGCATAGATCACATACGAGAATGTATCGTAAAACCGGTCATCGAGCAAAAGAAGAACCAAACCCAATGCTATCGATGTTCCAATCCATACAATCTGCATACCCGAACGAGCACCTAAGCTGAAGATTTCATTGTCACCGTATGTGTAACTGGCACCACAGACACTGATCCAGCCAAAAGCCAGAAGTGCCAGATAGATGCCTATCGTCCACCAGTCGAGCGAACGCAGCACACTAGGTTGTTTATTATCGCTCATAATAATATAATTTATACATTATTAATTATACATTATCAATTGTTCCCTTATCTACTGCTAGAACCGTATGCAATTCTGCGTGCCTGCATCTGGGCAGCCTGACTTTCAGAAGCAGGCGACAGTTTACCCTTCAGATATTGCTCCATCATCAAGCCTCCGATAGGCACACCATAGTCGGCACCCCATCCACCATTTTCTACGTATACCGCAATGGCAATCTTCGGGTTGTTCATTGGTGCAAAACCCATGAATACAGAGTGGTCATGACCACGGTTCTGGGCAGTACCCGTCTTGCCGCAAGGCTCGAAATCGTAACGGGAAAGCATCTTACAGGTTCCCTTCAAGGCAGAACTTCTCATACCGGCAATTACATAGTTGTAAGCTCTGCGCGAAGCCTTGGTTACGTGCTTACGGGTGTAGAGCGTATCGAGCGGTTCACCCTTTACCTTGCGCACCACATGAGGCACATAGTAATAACCTCGGTTGGCAATAGTAGCACCCAGGTTGGCTATCTGCAACGGTGTCAGGTTCACCTCACCCTGTCCGATAGAGATACTGATGATGGTAAGTCCGTTCCATGATCCCTTGTAAGCCTTGTCGTAGAACTGTGCATTCGGAATCAGTCCTCGCTTCTCACCCGGCAAGTCAATACCCAGCTTATAGCCGAATCCCATACTCACCATATAGTCTTTCCAGGTTGTCATGGCGTTCTGAACAGAACCATACTTGCTCTTCTTACCTATCATGTAGTAAAGTCCCCAACAGAAGTAACCGTTGCAGGAAGTACTGATGGCATCCACAAGCGCAATAGGCGATGGGTGACCGTGACATCCTACGTGCAATCCTCTGTAAGAGAATCCGTGATTACATGGGAAGGCTGTACCTGGAGTGATGATACCTTCGGTCAGGAAAGTCAACGCCTGCGTGGTCTTGAAGGTAGAACCCGGAGGATACTGTCCCATGATACTACGGTTCAGGAGCGGTTTCCAAGGATTCTTGGAGAGCCACTTATGCATCTTTCCTCTGTTCTTACCCACCAGCCTACGCGGGTCGTAGGTTGGTGAAGAAACCATCGCCAGGACTTCACCGGTACGAGGGTCGATTGCCACGATACTTCCAATCTTGCCCTGCAGCAACCGTTCCCCGAGTGCCTGCAGATTGATGTCGATACCCAGGGTAAGGTCTTTACCTGCAATCGGCTTCTGATCAAGCTTACCATTCTGATAACTGCCCTGTATTCGTCCGTGGGCATCTCGAAGCATAATCTTCACGCCCTTCTGGCCTCTGAGCTGCTTTTCATAATGTTTCTCCAGTCCCAGCTTTCCGATATAGTCACCAGGCTGATAGTAATCGTCCTCCTCAATATCGCTTTCCGAGACCTCTCCCACATCACCCAGCACATGGGCTGCGTAAGGATAGGTATATTCTCTCACGCTTCGTTTCTGAACATAGAAGCCAGGGAAACGGAACATCTTTTCCTGGAATACCGAGAAATCCTTGTCAGACAGCTGGCTCATAAAGAGCTGTTGCGTATATCTGGAATAACCCGGATTCTTGGAACGGTCCTTGATGGTTTCCATACGCTTGTCAAACTGTTCCCTTGTAATTCCCAAGGAATTGCAGAAGTCCAAGGTATCGAGTCTTCCTTCCTGCTCTTTCATCACAACCATGATGTCATAGGAAGGCTGGTTATACACCATCAGCTTGCCGTTACGGTCGTAAATGGCTCCACGTGAAGGGAACTCTATCTGCTTCAGGAAGGCATTACTGTCGGCATTCTTCTTATAGTCGTCGCTCATAATCTGAAGCGTAAACAGACGAATGGCGTAAATGACCACAATAGCTATGGCCACTCCCCCAATAACAAATCTACGCTTTTCAAGATTGTAATCTATCATACACCTTATTTAATATATTATTTTCTGAAGCCCTCGATGGCCATGACCATCACCATAGTGATGACCGTACTGCCACCAATACACATGAGCCACTGCATCCAATTGAAGAAATTGAATGTTTCGAGTGTAAAGAACAAGAGATTATAAACGAGTACTATAATTAATACATACAGAAAATACGAACCCATACCGATGGTTCGCACCGACGGCTCCAGGTCGTCGGCACTATCACGAGGCACGAAGAGTTCGAAAAGATACGGTTGTAGCAGGCCTACCAGAGTCATGGAAGCAGTTGCAACACCTGGGGTATTGGCGAACACGTCAATACAAAGTCCCATCATGAAGCACCAGAGCAGCACCGCCCAGCGAGGGTGGTTTCTGCGGAAATGGAGCACCATGATGATATACAGCAAGGGGGTAGCGCAGTTGAAAAGGTGAATGTGATTAAACACCAATCCCTGCACCAGCACCAGCACCACGAAGATGCCGAGTCGTTTCATTAAATCTATACTCATTGCCAATATATCTCCTCTAAATTCTGAGTTTTTCTCCTCTTACTATATTTTATATTAATTATTATCTCCAGTACTACCATCTGGCTTGATGCTATCCTGGGCAGCACGCAGAATCTCCAATCGCTCCTTCATAGCAGCATCATCGATGACGCAGACATCACGAAGACGGGCGAAATCGGTAGAGAGTCGCAACTGTACACGATAACTGAGTCCGTCGGCAGAATTGAAAACGTGCAGAATCTTGCCCACTCTTACGCCAGGAGGGAACACAGCCGAATATCCGCTGGTCACCACATAGTCACCCAATTTAAAGTGCGCATGTCTAGGCACATCTTCCAGATAAGCCAACTCAGAAGAGCCACCCTTCCATCTCAGATATCCGAAATATCCTCTGCCCTGGATGGTACAACTGATATTCGATTTTACATTGAGCACAGGAATCACGATGCTGTAATGCTCAGCCACGATATAAACGATGCCCACGACACCGGTTCCGCTGACCACACCCATATCCTTATGAATGCCCTCAGCACGTCCCTTGTCGATGGTCATGAGATTGCCTGGCTTGTCGATACTGTTGTCCACCACCTTGGCTGGTATCAATCTATAGCTCTTCAGCATGGCAAACTGGTCACGTTTCAGGAAACTGCTGTCTTTGGTCAGGCTGACCAGACTGTCGGAAAGCTGCTTCACCTGATGTTCCAGATACACATTTCGCTGCGTCAGTTCCTGGTTCACCTTGGTAAGCGAGAAGAAAGTCTCCACGTTCGAATTCCATTCGTAGAGCTTGCCCGTTACGACGTTGGCTGTAGAAAACCATGCGCTACCCTGATAGCTGTTATACTGAAACAAGAGCACCATGCTCACCACCTCAAGAATCAGGAAGAGAAACCAATGGTTGTATTTCTGGAAAAACTCTAAAAGGTTGTGCATATACTACTTATATATGATTAAAATTCCGCAAATGGGCACTATAGAATTAATGTCCAAATGCGGAACTTACCTTATTTTATTCTTATTATCTCATCAAGAATGAGAAGCGATCCACATTCTTCAATGCAATGCCTGCTCCCTTAGCCACACTGTGCAAAGGATCCTCGGCAATATGGAATGGAATGTTGATCTTGTCCTGGAGGCGCTTGTCGAGACCGCGGAGCAAAGCGCCACCACCAGAGAGCCAGATACCGTTCTTCACGATATCAGCATAAAGCTCAGGAGGTGTGTTCTCCAATGCTGAGAGCACAGCGTTCTCTATCTTTGCCACTGTCTTATCCAGACAATGTGCGATTTCCTGATAGCATACAGGTACCTCCATAGGGAGAGCGGTGATGCGGTTTGGACCGTGAACGATGAAGTCCTCTGGAGCCTCATCACCCAGGTCGGTCAATGCAGAACCTACATGAATCTTGATACGCTCAGCCATACGCTCAGAAACCTTCACGTTGTGCTGACGGCTCATATACTCCTGGATGTCTGCAGTAAGATCATCACCTGCAGTACGGATAGAGTTGTTGGATACGATACCACCCAGAGAGATGACTGCAATCTCGGTGCTACCACCACCTATATCAACTATCATATTACCCTCTGGTGCCTCTACGTCGATACCGATACCGATAGCAGCAGCCATAGGCTCAAAAATCAAATAAACATCACGACCATCGGCATGCTCAGCAGAGTCGCGCACGGCACGGAGCTCCACCTCGGTAGAACCAGAAGGTACACCGATAACCATACGGAGTGAAGGTGAGAACAGACGGCTTCCTGTGTGAACCATCTTGATGAGTCCACGCATCATCTGCTCGCAGGCAGTAAAGTCGGCGATAACGCCATCTCGCAAAGGACGGATGGTACGGATGTTGTCATGAGTCTTCTCGTACATCATCTTAGCCTTCTCGCCCACAGCAATCATCTTGTCTGTTCTGCGGTCGAGGGCTACAACAGAAGGTTCGTCCACTACAATCTTATCATCACTGATAATGATGGTATTGGCAGTACCCAAGTCCATTGCGATTTCCTGAATAAATGAAAAAAATCCCATTTGTTGTAATGTAATACTAAAAATATTCTAAGCTTAAAATTTCATCGTATTTAAAGACACATCCGAGAAGCCTCCGAAAGCATTTTTCAGAGACACCTCGGATTCAGCCTTGTCTCTACATGAGAGAGATTACTTGGCAAACCAAGCGTGAATAGCAGTATCGTAGTGAGAGCTTACACCGAATGCGCGCTCAGCAAACATCTTACGATCCTCAATGTCAGTCTCAGCACCCTTCTTCTTCAAGATATCGAGAAGCACGCTGTACTCTGCCTTGCTAGGTACGATGACTACATCCTTGAAGTTCTTTGCACCGGCACGGATCAGAGAGATTCCGCCGATATCAATCTTCTCGATGATGTCTGCATCGCTGGCGCCGCTAGCTACAGTCTGCTCGAATGGATACAAGTCAACAATCACGAGGTCAATAGAAGGGATTTCATACTCCTTCATCTGCTCCTGATCGCCCTCGTTGTCACGACGAGCCAAGATACCTCCGAATATTTTTGGGTGAAGAGTCTTCACACGACCACCAAGGATAGATGGATATGTGGTAACGTCCTCTACTTTCTGACATTCATAACCAAGAGATTCAATAAATTTCTGGGTACCACCAGTACTCAAGAACTTAACACCCTCTTCATTCAGCTTAGCGAGCAACTCGTCTAAGCCATCCTTGTGGAAGACAGACACCAAAGCTGTCTTAATTTTCTTTGTTTCAGCCATTAACTATTTATCTATTTTGAATTAGACTTCAATCTATTTTTTAAATCGCTGCAAAGTTACGAAAAACATTTGAAATACGCAAATATTTAAGAGCTATTATCACATTATTTAAAGCAATTCTTTAATAATTTGCGGTAAATCAAGAAATGGCTCAGACATTTTGACAGAGAAACCGAGAAAAAAGAGACAAGTTTCTGGAAAAATCAGACAAAACGTCAGAAAAACACAGAAAAAGCCCAACAGGGCACACTATTCGCTTCCTGGGTTTGCGATGTTGAAAGCCGGACGGGGCTGAGGTTTCAGAAGCTGAAAGTCCAAAAGGCCGAAGCTTCCCCGAAGCAGAAAACCCACAAGGGCTGAAGCATCCATAACATAAGTAGAAAATAACAATAAATTAGAAAGGAGATAAGATATGACATTCGACAAATTTACAATCAAGGCGCAGGAAGCGGTGCAGTCCGCTGTGAACATAGCGCAGAGAAATGGTCAGCAGACCATCGAACCGGTGCATCTTCTCAGTGGTATCATCGAGAAAGCACCTGATGTAACCAACTACATCTTCCAGAAGCTGGGCATGAACGGCAACCAGATTGCCATGCTCCTGCAGCAGGAGATGCAGCACCTGCCTCGTGTGCAGGGTGCTGGTCAGCCATACCTCTCGGGCGATACCAACCAGATATTGATCAAAGCCGAGGACATCGCCAAGAAGATGGGAGATGAATTCGTAAGCGTGGAGCCTATCCTCCTCGCTATCCTCAAAGGCAACTCTACCGCTGCCCGAATCCTCAAGGATGCGGGTGCCAACGAGAAGGACCTTACCGCGGCCATCCAGGCATTGCGACAGGGTCAGAACGTGAAGAGCCAGAGTGCCGACGAGAACTATCAGAGTCTTGAAAAATATGCCAAGAATCTGGTAGAACAGGCTCGCAGCGGCAAACTCGACCCGGTTATCGGACGTGATGAAGAGATTCGCCGTGTGCTCCAGATTCTCTCTCGCCGTACCAAGAACAACCCTATCCTCATCGGTGAGCCTGGTACAGGTAAAACCGCTATCGTAGAGGGACTTGCAGAGCGTATCGTCCGTGGCGATGTGCCTGAGAACCTGAAGAACAAGCAGCTCTATTCGCTCGATATGGGTGCACTGGTTGCCGGTGCCAAATACAAGGGTGAGTTCGAGGAACGTTTGAAGAGCGTCATCAAGGAGGTAACCAATGCCAACGGTCAGATTATCCTCTTCATCGATGAGATTCATACCCTGGTAGGTGCTGGAGGTGGCGAAGGTGCCATGGATGCAGCAAACATTCTGAAGCCAGCCTTGGCTCGTGGCGAATTGAGAGCCATCGGTGCCACAACCCTCAACGAGTACCAGAAGTACTTCGAGAAGGATAAGGCTCTGGAACGCCGATTCCAGACCGTGATGGTCAACGAACCAGACGAGGTAGATGCCATCAGCATTCTTCGTGGTATCAAGGAGCGTTATGAGAACCATCACAAGGTACGTATCCAGGATGACGCTTGTATCGCAGCAGTCAAATTATCAGAGAGATATATTTCTGATAGATTCCTCCCGGATAAGGCCATCGACCTGATGGATGAAGCCGCCGCCAAGCTCCGTATGGAGCGTGATTCCGTACCAGAGGAATTGGACGAAATCACCCGCCACTTGAAGCAGTTAGAGATTGAACGTGAGGCCATTAAGCGTGAGAACGACCAGCCAAAGATTCAGCAGCTCGACAAGGAGATTGCTGAGTTGAAGGATAAGGAACATGACTTCCGTGCAAAGTGGGAAGGCGAGAAGGCTCTTGTCAACAAAATTCAGCAAGACAAGCAGGAGATGGAGAACCTCAAGTTCGAGGCTGAGCGCATGGAACGTGAAGGCAATTACGAGCGTGTAGCCGAGATTCGTTACTCCAAGCTGGTAGCTCTCGAAGACGATATCAAGAAGATTCAGGAGCAGCTGAAGAGCACACAGGGCGGTGAAGCCATGATCCGCGAAGAGGTGACTGCCGATGATATTGCTGAGGTAGTGAGCCGCTGGACCGGAATACCAGTAAGCCGAATGATGCAGAGCGAACGTGAGAAACTGCTCCATCTGGAGGAGGAACTCCACAAGAGAGTCATCGGTCAGGATGAGGCTATCACTGCCGTAAGCGATGCCGTTCGCCGCAGCCGTGCCGGTTTGCAGGACCCTAAGCGTCCTATCGCCAGCTTCATCTTCCTCGGTACCACCGGTGTCGGTAAGACCGAGCTTGCCAAGGCGCTTGCTGAATATCTCTTCAACGATGAGTCGATGATGACCCGAATAGATATGAGTGAGTATCAGGAAAAGTTCAGCGTCACCCGTCTTATCGGAGCGCCTCCGGGGTATGTAGGATACGATGAAGGTGGTCAGTTGACCGAGGCTGTTCGCCGCAAGCCATACAGCGTGGTTCTCTTCGATGAGATTGAGAAGGCTCATCCTGATGTCTTCAACACCCTGCTCCAGGTATTGGACGATGGCCGATTGACCGACAACAAGGGTCGTGTGGTAAACTTCAAGAACACCATCATCATCATGACTTCCAACGCAAGCCGTGAGATGTTGCGAAAGACCTTCCGTCCGGAGTTCCTGAACCGTATCGACGACATCATCACCTTCCAGCCATTGACCAAGGATCAGATTGCCAAGGTTGTGGAGTTGCAGATGAACAGAGTCAAGAAGATGTTGGAGCCTCAGGGCTTCGATCTCCGCTGGACTCCAGCTGCCATCGGTTATCTTGCCGAGGTAGGTTACGACCCAGAGTTTGGTGCTCGTCCAGTAAAGCGTGCCATCCAGGATTACGTCTTGAACGATTTGAGCAAGAAGATTCTTTCAGAGGAAGTAAGTCGTGAGAAGCCAATCACCATCGATTACGTCAAGGATTACGGTTTGGTTTTCAAGAATGACTAAAACTTCCCTCCGGAAGTCTCAAGAGAACCATAAGATTCAATAGGTTCTATAATATATACACAAGAAAGGTTCCTTCAAGGAGTAACATCCTTCGAAGGAACCTTTTTTTATGCTTGACAGCAAGCGTTTCGTTTCTTCAAACAGCCGGCTATTCGATGATGATACCGCCATTAGGCTGAATCACGACCTTTGCCTTACCGTTCTTTCCAACCTTCAAGGTTTTCTTGACAGAAGTAAAGAACTTCTCACCCTTCTTCTTTGGCTGGTCGGTGAGATAAGTCACGGTCTTGCCCGCAAACATCGGCAAGTCGAGGGTCAGGGCGAGAGGCTTGTCTGTAGCATTCAAACCGCCAACAAACCATTTGCCTGCAGAAAGTGCTGCGCCCGAACCGTTCAGATTGCCAGCCTTGCGAGCTACTACCGCATACTTCGTAGGATAACCGGCGATAAACTTGGTATCCTCCCAGTCTGTAGGAACATTCTTCAGCCAATCCAGCTCCCACTGTGGAACATCCTGCAAGTTGTTAGGATATAGACAGATACAGTTCACGCTGCTCTGGTTAGTGATAGCTGTAGCCATCTCGAAGATATCGCTGGTATAACGCTGATGACGGCTCTTGTTATCCTTAGAGAAATACTTGTTCATCATCACGCCACCCCAGTCAAAGCTGGCTACGGCATTTCTTGAGAAAGGATGCATCGTCATTTCGAAAGCCTCCTTCTTGGCATGATAATCCGTGAAGTAAACATTCTCTGAAGCCAGGGCAGCCTCGCTGGATACATAGTTAGGATACATACGCTCCCAGCCACGTGGCATGGTACAGCCGTGGAAGATCACCTCCAGACCGTAATCGTTGGCATCGCTCAGAATATCCTCGTAGAGTTTCATCGTTTCCTGCTTGTCGCCTCCGAAGAAATCCACCTTGATACCTACCACGCCTATCTTCTTCATCCAAGCCATCTCCTTCTTACGTGCGATGGAATTATTCATGATCTGACGAGGAGTCTGAGGCGCATCATTCTCGAAACCATTCGAGTTGTACCAGAGCATCAGGTTAACCTTCTTGCCCTGAGCATATCTGCTCAATTCCTCAATGCGCTTTCTGCCTATCTGCTTGTCCCACCAGTTGTCTACCAGGATAGCCTCATATCCCTGTGCAGCAGCCACATCTACCATCTTCACCTGGTCATCATAGTTGATGGAACCGTCCTGCCAGATGAGCCAGCTCCAGGTATAGCGCGATGGCTTATACTGCTGCGAAGCCCCATATAATGGCTCTACCACGTCGTAAGGGATGGTTGTCTCCACGATAGGAGCCAGCGAAGAACCTACGGTGATGGTGCGCCAAGGCGTCTCTCCGGGCAATGGGATTCCGGCATATTCCGACCCGAAGCCGTTGTTCTCGCCCTTCTGCGGGAAGGCGATGGTATAGCCCTTTCCAGGCTCATAATCAGAGAGTCGGCTGCCTGGATATGCGCTCGAAACACCCGTTTCGCTCACCAGAACCCATCCGTCGCTGCCTACCTTGAAGAGGCAAGGGAAGGTATAGCCCACGCCAAACTGCGACTTCACGTTCATCTGGGCATCAGGAGTATATTCCTCTTCGTATGATGGTTTGGTGCGCTCCCAGCCCGTCATCGGAGTAATCTGAGGACAGAGGAAGGTAGTGGCCTTCTCCGGGAAATTGAAACCGCTCACCTCATTATATATGATTACCGACTTAGGATTATCCTTCTTAGGACGGATCATCTCATACTTGTAGGCGATATCGTTGTCCGAAACGTGGAGATGAAGGGTCATGGAATCCTTCTTCTCGTTGAGGAATCCGATGGTTGCCTCTACCGCATCCTTCTGAATATGCGATTTCTTGATGCGACTCATCCTGTATGAGAGATGCTTCACTTCCCCACCCTTCAGGGCACCCATCGTGAGCTTCTGCGAGAAGTCGCCATAGTTGGCTACGAGTCCGAGAGCTGAAGGACTGAGCATCTGTTTCCCCTCATAGTCTACGGTGTAGGAAGCCTTGCCCCCTTCACACAATACATTCACTGCCAATTTGCCATCAGGCGATTTGACGGTATAGTTGCCCGCCTGTGCTGCGAGAGCACCGAGCAAGAAAATACCAGCAATACCAATCTTTTGCTTCATCTTGTCTGTATTTATAGATTTAATAATTCTGTCAGTTGTCGGAAATACACCCAAGAAAAGCGAATCAGCTTCAGTTTTCTTCTTCAGATGCAAACCATTTGGTTGCAAAGATAAGCAAAAATTAAGCTGCGGGGGTATACTTTTTGAGCAAAGAAGTGCACATTTTGTTCAAAAATCGATAAAGGCATGAAAAAAAAGGCATAATGAAAGAAAATGAAACGAAAATGAAAACCAAAAGCCCCGACATCACGTCGAGGCTCTTGAAGTTTTTGAATGTTTCAGCAGTTTGTGTTTTTTATGTAGTTATGATTTGTATCTTTGAAAATCAGTTTTTCTTTCTGGGTGCAAAAGTAATAATAAAATTGATGCAAATCAAAAAAAAGACTGTTTTTTATGCAAAAAAGAACGTAAACGTTTGCAAGTTTTGCTCTACCGACAAGGGACCATTAGCAATAAAAAATCAAAAAACATTCGGTTTTATTTTGTATTGTCTGCATTTTACAGTATCTTTGCACCTAATTATATATATAATAGACACGTATACGTAAATGAAAGAATTTGTAATATCAGAAGTCAAGGCGGAAACCGCTGTGCTCGTGGGTCTGATTACCAAGACACAGGACGAAGCCAAGACAAAAGAATATCTCGACGAGTTGGAATTTCTTGCCGATACGGCTGGCGCGGTCACCGTGAAGCGTTTTACGCAGAAGGTGGTTTCGCCTAACCAGACTACCTATGTGGGCAAGGGTAAGCTCGAGGAAATCAAGCAATATATCAAGGAAGAAGAGGAGGAAGACAGAGAAATCGGTATGGTTATCTTTGATGATGAACTCTCGGCAAAGCAGATCAGAAACATCGAGCAGGAACTGCAGGTGAAGATTCTGGACCGTACTTCGCTCATCCTCGACATCTTCGCCATGCGTGCACAGACTGCTGCTGCCAAGACCCAGGTAGAGCTGGCACAGTATCGCTACATGCTGCCCCGTCTGCAAAGACTCTGGACTCACCTGGAACGCCAGGGTGGTGGTTCCGGCTCAGGTGGCGGAAAGGGTTCCGTAGGATTGCGTGGACCGGGTGAAACCCAGCTCGAGATGGACCGCCGTATCATCCTGGGCAGAATGAGCCTGCTCAAGGAGCGACTGGCTGAAATCGACAAGCAGAAGAACACCCAGCGCAAGAACCGCGGCAGAATGATCCGTGTGGCGCTGGTAGGCTATACCAACGTGGGCAAGAGTACCATCATGAACCTGCTCTCCAAGAGTGAGGTGTTTGCCGAGAACAAGCTCTTTGCCACCCTCGATACCACCGTGAGAAAGGTGGTGGTAGACAATCTGCCGTTCCTCCTCGCAGATACCGTAGGATTCATCCGAAAGCTGCCTACCGACCTGGTAGACTCCTTCAAGAGTACGCTCGACGAGACCCGCGAGGCCGACCTGCTGCTCCACGTAGTAGACATCTCCCACCCTGACTTTGAAGAGCAGATACAGGTGGTAGAAAACACGCTGAAGGAACTGGACTGTGCCGACAAGCCATCGATGATTGTCTTCAACAAGATAGACAACTATTCCTGGATTGAGAAGGAGGAAGACGACCTCACCCCTATGGAGAAGGAAAACATTCCGCTGGAAGACCTCAAGAAGACCTGGATGGCAAAGCTCAATGATGACTGCCTGTTCATCTCGGCAAAGAACAAGGAGAACATCGACGAGTTCCGTGAGGTGTTGTACAAGAAAGTAAGAGAGCTCCACGTACAGAAGTATCCATACAACGACTTCCTGTACCAGGATTATGAATAAACTATAAAAAACGTATCAACAATATGAATGACTACAGACCCCTAACCTCCGAGGAAATCGAGGTGCTCAGGAGCAACGACTGTTGGGCTGAAGACTGGACATCCATCAATGTCTCAGAAGATTTCAAACCGAACTTCATGCACCGCGTGATGCTCTATGGCGAAGTGAACATCGGCGCCTTCAACAAGAATGTGGAGGTGAGCCAAGGCTTCGTAAAGCACTCTGGCATCAACAATGCCACCCTGCGCAATGTAACCATAGGTGATGACTGCCTCATCGAAAACGTAGGCAATTTCATCAACAACTACAACATCGGGGATGATTGCTACATCTCGAACATCTCGACCATGGAAACCACCGAGGGAGCAACCTACGGTGAGGGCAACCTGGTGAGCGTGCTCAACGAGGTGGGAGAAGGCAACGTCATTCTCTTCAGCGATCTGAACAGCCAGCTTGCCGCCTTCATGGTGAAGCATTTCTCCGACAAGGAACTGAAGGAGAAGATCAGACAGCTCATCAAGACCGACATCGACAACAAGATGCCGGAACGCGGACAGATAGGCAACAACGTGAAGATTGTAAACACCAAGGAGATTACCAACTGTGTCATCAACGACCTCTGCGAGGTAAACGGTGCTTCCCGGCTCAGCGACTGCACCCTGCTGGGTTCGGTCCACGGCTGCGTATATATCGGTACGGGAGTCATCATCGAGAACTCCATCATCGCCGAGGGTTCCAGCGTCATCAACAGCGTGAAGATACAGGACTGCTTCGTGGGCGAAGCCTGCCAGCTGAGCAACGGTTTCACAGCCTCAGCCTCCGTATTCTTCGCCAACAGCTATATGAGCAACGGTGAGGCGTGCGCCGCCTTCTGTGGTCCATTCACAGCATCCCATCACAAGAGCAGCCTGCTCATCGGCGGCATGTTCTCGTTCTACAATGCCGGTTCTGCCACCAACTTCTCCAACCATGCCTACAAGATGGGCCCTATGCACTGGGGCATCCTGGAGCGCGGTTCGAAGACAGCCAGCGGTGCCTATCTGCTGATGCCAGCCACCCTGGGGTCGTTCTCGGTATGCTTCGGCAAGCTGATGCACCACCCAAACACTCGCAACCTGCCGTTCGCCTATCTCATTGCCGATGGCGACAAGATGTTCCTCATTCCGGGCAGAAACATCACCACCGTGGGCTTGTACCGCGACATCAAGAAATGGCCTAAGCGCGACCTCCGTGCACCGGAAAACCGCAAGAGCATCGTCAACTTCGACTGGCTCTCTCCGTTCTCCGTAGGCGAAATCCTGAAGGGCAAGAAGATATTGGAGAACCTGCGCGAGGTGACGGGCGACAACGTTTCGCAGTACCTCTACCACGAATACATCATCCCGGCTACATCGCTCCACAAGGGCATCAAATACTACGATATAGCCCTGCGCATCTACATGGGTGCCGTGCTGAAGCGAGTTTTGAAGCGCGATCCTTCCATCACCCCTCCTACCACGGAGATAGGAACCAGCGACTGGGATGACCTCTCCGGACTCCTCCTGCCGGTTAGCGAGGAAGAGCGCATCATCGCCGACCTGAAGGATGGAACCATCGAAACCATCCAGGAGCTCATCAGCCGCTTTGAGGAGATTGATGCCAACTATCGCGAATATCAGTGGGCATGGACCTACAAGATGATCTGCGACTACTACCACATCTCTGAAATTACCCTGGAGGATGCCAACCGCATCCACGAGGACTACATCAAGGCACGCCGCTCCTGGATTGCGGAAATCAAGAAGGATGCCGAAAAGGAGTATGCCATGGGCGATGTGGAGGAAGAGGTTTACAGAAACTTCGTCAACAGTCTGGACCAGGAAGTGGAATACGAGAATTAATTCATAATGAAAAATTAACAATTTATAATTAACAATTTATAATTCAAAATGAAGATCAAGCACGTTTTGCTGGCAGCTGTCCTGATGGGCAGCCTCAGCGCCACAGCTAAGGATTATCATTACACCACCATCCCCGGTGATGCGATGAAGACACGCATCTATACCCTCGACAACGGTCTGACGGTGTATATGTCAGTCAACAAGGAAAAGCCTCGTCTGCAGGCAAACATCGCAGTGAAGACAGGTTCCAGAAACGACCCTGCCGAAACAACTGGTCTTGCCCACTATCTGGAGCACCTGATGTTCAAGGGAACCCAGAAGTTCGGCACCATAGACCACGCCAAGGAGAAGCCTTATCTCGACGAAATCACCCGCCGATATGAGAGCTACCGCAAGCTGACCGACCCGGCACAGCGCAAGCAGGCTTATCACGAAATCGACTCGGTTTCGCAGCTGGCAGCCAAGTACAACATCCCGAACGAGTACGACAAGCTGATGGCGAGCATCGGAAGCCAGGGCACCAACGCCTATACTTCCAACGACGTGACCTGCTATGTAGAGAACATCCCGAACAACGAGATTGAGAATTGGGCTAAGGTACAGAGCGACCGATTCCAGAACATGGTGATCCGCGGTTTCCACACCGAGCTGGAGGCTGTATACGAGGAGAAGAACATCTCTATGGCTAGCGACAACACCAAGGAGTTTGCTGCCCTCTGGAAACTTCTCACCCCTACTCATCCTTACGGTACCCAGACTACCATCGGTGAGCAGGAACATCTTAAGAACCCTAGCATCATCAATATCCAGAACTACTTCCATCGCTACTATGTACCGAACAATGTGGCTATCTGTCTGGCAGGTGATTTCGACCCAGACCAGACCATCGCCATCATCGACAAGTACTTCGGTTCATGGAAGAAGAGCGACAACCTCACCCGTCCTGAGTTCAGCCTGCAGCCGGATATTACTGCCGTCAAGGATACTGCCGTAGTGGGCAAGGAGGCTGAGAACGTGATGCTCGCCTGGAAATTCAAGGGTGCCAACGACAAGGAGAGCGATATCCTCGATGTCATCGAAGACATGCTTTCCAACGGTAAGGCTGGACTGATGGAGGTTGACCTGGAGCAGCAGATGAAGCTGGCTTCTGCCGGAGCCTTCGTCTACGGTCTGCACGACTATTCTGCCTTCATCCTTGCCGGTAATCCTAACAAGGGTCAGAAGCTGGAAGAGGTACGCAGCCTCATGCTCCAGGAGATGGCGAAGCTGCGCCGTGGAGAATTCGACAACGACCTCCTGCCTTCGGTCATCGCCAACAAGAAGCTGAACTACTACAGAGGTCTTGACAGCAACGACAACCGTGCCAGCATCATGGTAGACGCCTTCATCAACGATGAGAAGTGGGAAGACGTAGCCGGCAAGCTGGAGCGTCAGAGCAAGCTGACCAAGCAGGACATCGTGGATTTCGCCAACAAATATCTGCGCGACGACAACTTCGTATGCGTCTACAAGCGCATGGGCGAGGATACAACCTTGAAGAAGATTGAGAAGCCAGCCATCACTCCTATTCCAGCAAACCGCGAGTATGAGAGTGCTTTCGTCAAGGAAATCAAGAACGCCCAGGTGCCTGAAATCCAGCCTCAGTTCCTCGATTTCAAGAAGGATCTTACCGTAGGCAAGACCAGCAGAAAGCTGCCTCTCGTATACAAGCAGAACACCCAGGACGACCTCTTCAACCTCGTATTCCGCTACGAGTTCGGCGATGAGGATGATATCCGCTACAGCTATGCAGCCCAGTATCTCAACTATATCGGAACCGACAAGAAGAGCGTTTCTGCCATCAAGCAGGCATTCTATAAGCTGGCTTGCAACTTCAGCGTCTCCCAGGGTTCCAAGACTCTGCAGATCAGCCTCAACGGTCTGAACGAGAACCTTCCTGCAGCTCTCCAGCTGACGGAGGAAATCCTGCACCATGCCAAGGCAGACAAGACCTCATGGAACCAGTTCATCGACCTCATCGAGAAGCAACAGCAGGATGCCAAGACCAACCAGCAGTCAAACTTCAGCTATCTCTGGAGCTACAGCACCTACGGCGCCTATAACCCAATCCGCAACGCTATCAAGACTGCTGACCTGCGCAAGATGGATCCTCAGGAGCTCGTCAATCTTCTGGGCGGACTGAACAACATCGAGCATACCGTAGCTTACTACGGTCCTTACAGCGAGAAGCAGCTCAACGCCCTGCTCGCCAAGGAGCACAAGACAGCCAAGAAGCTTGCTGCCGTTCCTGAGGGCAAGGAGTACAAGATGGAAGAAATCAAGCAGAACGAGATTTATATCGCTCCTTACGATGCCAAGAACATCTATCTGCGTTCTTACCAGAACACCGGAAAGAAGAGCGATGTGAAGGACGGTGCCCTGATTTCTCTCTTCAATGAGTATTATGGTGGTGGCATGAATACCATCGTCTTCCAGGAGCTTCGTGAGACCCGCGGTCTGGCTTACAATGCCGGTGCTGCCTACTACACTCCAGTTCGCAAGGACGAGAAGGATTACTTCATGCGTCACATCATCACTCAGAATGACAAGATGATGGACTGCATCCACGTCTTCGATGAGATTACCGACAATCTCCCACAGAACGAGGCTTCCTTCAATCTTGCCAAGCAGAACCTGATGAAGTCTATCCAGAGCCGTCGCGTTACCAAGGCTGGCGTCATCAACGCCTACTTCAATGCCCAGCTGATGGGTATCGACTATGATGTAACCAAGCTCTATTACGAGCAGCTCCCTTCTCTGACTCTCCAGGACATCACGAACTTCGAGAAGCAGAATATCGTAGGCAAGCCATACCGCATGGTGATCCTCGGTGATGAGAAGAATCTTGACATGAAGAGCCTGGAGAAGATTGCGCCTATCAAGCGTCTCTCTCAGGAAGAAATCTTCGGATATTAAATAGGAAAAAGAATATATTGAATATTTCAACAGTTTAAAATAACAAAAAACATTATGGCAAAAACTCCAGATTTTAAGTATGCTCCAATGTTCCAGATTGGAGAGGACAAGACAGAGTATCGCCTTATCTCTAAGGAAGGCGTAAGCACAGCAGAGTTCGAGGGTAAGACTATCCTCAAGGTTTCCAAGGAAGCTCTTACTTTGCTGGCTCAGCAGGGTTTCCACGACGTAGAGTTCATGCTCCGTCGTGAGCACAACCTCCAGGTGGCTAAGATCCTCAGCGACCCAGAGGCTTCAGAGAACGACAAGTACGTAGCACTCCAGTTCCTCCGCAATGCAGAGACTGCCGTTAAGGGCATTCTCCCATTCTGCCAGGATACAGGTACTGCTATCATCCACGGTGAGAAGGGTCAGCGCGTATGGACTGACTTCGAGGACGAAGAGGCACTGAGCCTGGGTGTTTACAACACCTACACACAGGACAACCTCCGCTATTCTCAGAACGCTCCTCTCAACATGTATGATGAGGTGAACACCCGTTGCAACCTTCCTGCTCAGATTGATATCGAGGCTACAGAGGGCGACGAGTATCGCTTCGTAATGGTTGCCAAGGGTGGTGGCTCTGCCAACAAGACCTACTTCTACCCTATGACCAAGGCTACTATCCAGAACGAGGGTACCCTCCTCCCATTCCTCGTAGAGAAGATGAAGAGCCTGGGTACAGCTGCATGTCCTCCTTACCATATCGCCTTCGTTATCGGTGGTACTTCTGCTGAGAAGAACCTCCTTACCGTGAAGTTGGCTTCTATCAAGTACTACGACGAGTTGCCTACTACAGGTGATGAGACGGGTCGTGCTTTCCGTGACATCGACTTGGAGAACAAGCTCCTTGAGGAGGCTCACAAGATTGGTCTGGGTGCACAGTTCGGCGGTAAGTATCTCGCTCACGATATCCGTGTCATCCGTTTGCCACGTCATGGTGCAAGCTGCCCTATCGGTATGGGTGTAAGCTGCTCTGCCGACCGTAACATCAAGGCTAAGATCAACAAGGACGGTATCTGGCTGGAGAAGATGGACGAGAATCCAACAGAGCTGATTCCTGAGGAGCTCCGCAATCCAGGCGAGGGTACCAAGGGTATCGAGATCGACCTCGACAAGGGTATCGACGCTGTTCGTGCCGAGTTGAGCAAGTATCCTGTAAGCACCCGTGTCAACCTGAAGGGTACCATCATCGTGGCTCGTGACATCGCTCATGCTAAGCTCAAGGCTCGTCTGGATGCTGGCGAAGAGATGCCTGAGTACTTCAAGAACCACCCTATCCTCTATGCTGGTCCAGCCAAGACTCCAGAGGGCTATCCATGTGGTTCTATGGGTCCTACCACAGCCAACCGTATGGACCCATACGTAGATGAGTTCCAGGATCACGGCGCTAGCTTGGTAATGATTGCCAAGGGTAACCGTGGTGATGTTGTTACTGAGGCTTGCAAGAAGCATGGTGGTTTCTACCTCGGTACCATCGGTGGTGTAGCTGCTGTTCTCTCTCAGAGTTCTATCAAGAGCATCGAGTGCGTAGAGTATCCAGAGCTCGGTATGGAGGCTATCTGGAAGATTACCGTAGAGGACTTCCCTGCATTCATCCTCGTGGACGACAAGGGCAACGACTTCTTCAAGCAGTTGAAGCCTTGGACTCCATGCAAGGAATGCCAGAAGTAAATGATTCAAAAAATCATGACAATAGCAAGCTCAGGGCGTTTTGCCCTGAGCTTTTTTTTTATGATTTCATCGGAAGAGATGCCCAGAATACTTCTAGCATTTTACGTGCTAGATGATGGCTATCCCCACCTTCAGGAGTTCCATCCTTCTTCATGCCCACCTCTACCCATACACCACGTTTCATGGTGTTATCACACCTAAACACACACACAGGTGAAGCCACCTTCTTATTTTTAGAAGACTGTGCACCACACTTGGCAGGGCTAGCAGCCTTGCTGCCCCCCACCTTCTGACTTTTTGAATTTGTCATAATTAATAAATTTCTACGTCATTTTCGGAAGTGGGCGAAGATGGTTACAGTGGTTACGGTTACAGAAGTTACAGTTTTCAGCGGAGGGGGTACAAGGACTTTCGGAGTACTTTCAGATTGTAAGTAATAATAATAGATAATAATATATATATTATATATATTATTATCTTCTTCTAAAGAAGGGGAAGTTGACTGACTCATGAAAAACTGTAACTTCTGTAACCGTAACCACTTTTTGGGGAAAATCGGGGTAAATGGCGCAAAAGGCAAACGTAGAGTTGGGATGCACAAAACATAGAGAAACTATTTACAGAATATAGTTTTCTTATTTTAAAAATTATGACTTGTTTTTATTAACAGGATTCTCCCCAAATGTTAAATCCGTTTAACAGAACTCTGTAGGGCGTTTTTTGGCTGTACTGGGAAAAAGCCGTACCTTTGCACTGTGTTTTAGAGAAAGCACGGGATTTTTCCCTGCACCATCATTCGGAGGATAAGGCGCCAATCTGAGGAGTGAAGCTAAATGGACATTATCTCATATACTTACTGTAGATGCTGAAGTAGATATCCACCCAGGCATCACCGACGAGCACTGCCAGATCACGGGCCACGTCCTCATGGGAATCGATAAACTTCACCAGGTCGGGATTATACTTCGTACCTGCATCCCTGCGGAACTCCTCCATCACCATGTCGAAGGTCTTGCCATGCTTGTAATTCCTGCCTACGCGTTCGGTGGCAGCCTGCATGCAATCGCTCAGAGTGATGATGTCTATCAGGATGCGCTTAGGCGACTTCGTGTTGTCGAAATCCTCAGGATAGCCGCCCTTGCCATTATACCACTTATGATGACCCAAGGTGGTATCACGAAACTTCTCATAGAGCGAAGGAGCAATCTTCAGCAACTCGGCTCCCAAAGAAGGATGGGTCTTGATGATGGAGAACTCCTCATCGGTCAACGGACGGTAGTCGTTGTTCACCACCGAGATGATGCCGTTCTTGCCAATGTCATGATAGAGGGCTGCCTGATAGATGAAGTTGAGACACTCCTTAGGATCCAGGAAGACTTTACCATGACGGAGCTCACCCATCGCTCCTCTCAACAAATCGGGCTGATAGGTCAGAATGCCCTCCATCAGCTTCTTGGCTATCATCGCCACATGTACGGAATGGGCATAGGTGGTGACCTGGGTAGCCACATTCAACTCATTGAAGTTGCGGATGCGCTCCTCTTCCTTCAGGTACTTGATGGCACGGGGATAGGTAGCAAGGATATTCAGATATTTCACATACGAATTCTCCATCTGCTGGTCCAGACGATGGTGATAGATGGTGATGATGTCCCGATACATCCGCTTGACGGCAGCACGCTTCCTGCGGTAGGAAACATCAGACAGGTCGTTCAGATAGAAATAGTTCATGAAAGGCAGCAGGGCGGTCTGAAGCTGACGGTAGTCATAACGGGCAGTACTGATTTTCTTCTTAATACCATTACGATATCTCCTGACAGCCTTTCCCATCGCTTCCGTCGCCGTGATCTGTCCCATCTTCACCTGCATCACCAGGGTACGGGAATAGGAGAGTTCCGACAGATGAGGATTGGCAAGATTCTGTGCCACAACCACCTGCATCAGGGAGTCGGCAAACTGCTTTTCCAGGACGGTAGAATCAGCCAGATAAACATTACGGACCAGACACTTTCCTCAGTATTTTTCGCCTTTTCGTTCAGGCGACCGTAATCCACCTCGCTCATCAGCTGGCAGGTATGGGGCAAGCTGAGCAATCTCCTGAGTTCAAGCACATAGGCACGACGTTCATTCACGGTCTGCATCTTGTAAATCAGCCAGTTGGTAACCGTCAGATTTTCAAGCGCCATCAGGGAAGACTCCACAGGATTAGGCGAACGATACCGGTCTTCCGCCACGGCACGCTTCAGATACTCGTAAGATTTTTTCAAAGCTTCAGGTTTCTTACCCAGGGTATAAATCTCATAAAGGAATTCGCCCTTGAAGACATCCACCAATCCGGCAAAGTTCGATGCCTCTGGACATCTTCCGCTTCCATAATATTCCAAAAGAATATCACAGAGTTGATTGCCCAGGAACGGATCTACCTTTTCCTCCATATACAGGCGCTGCAAGCCGTCGCACAACTGCTGGTAGGCTTCATGGGGAATCTTCTCCCTATCCTGCTTGAAATAATCGAACACGATTGAGATAATCTGCTTGTTAGCCAGAAAAAGCTGCGTATTCTTCACGGCACGGCGCTTGAAGAAATTGGTCCATGCCACATGGTTCTTGAACAGGAAGATGCTGTCATTGTATCGGTTATAGACACAGCGATTCTCTTCCAAGAGTCTGAAACACCTCTCGAAATCAGGAATTTCAGGACTGCCGGAACGTGCTGGGGTCTGGCAGAAAACGGGCATGCCAACCAACCAGAATATCATTATAAAAAACAACTGCCTCAAAATCAAAAATACTTTTACTTAAGTTTATTATGCTATCTTAGAAAGTGCAAATATATCGATTTTCTTTCAGAAAACCAAATTTTTCTGTTTATTTATCTGTTTTTTAACTATATCCGTTGCTATTCATGCCTTGGCAAAACAAACTTCGCCATCATGCTCACACACCATAATAAAAAAACTGCGACCTACTCTTCGCGAGCGGGTTGCAGCTGTAGTTAACTAACTAATATCAACTATTCATTACTAACTCTACCTATATATTATTATGTTTTGACCAACACGGGGGCTTACTTGGTATACTCCTCAGGAATCTGAGGCATCGCACCATTCTGGGTACAAACGTATGCACTCACCTTTACAGCCAATTCGTGTGCCTCCTGGATGGTCTTGCCCTTCAGGATGCTGGCACAGAAAGTACCGGTAAAGCTATCGCCTGCACCTACGGTATCAGCCACCTCTACCTTTGGAGTCTCCTGGAATGACTTCACGCCTGGGGCAAAGACATAGCTGCCGTTCACACCGCAGGTCAATACGAGCATATCGAGATTGTACTTGCCGAGAATCAACCAGCACTTGTTCTCGATATCCAAACCTGGATAACCGAAGAGGCGGCCGATGGTAATCAACTCCTCATCGTTAATCTTCAACACATTGCAGCGCTTCAAGCTCTCGGTAATCACCTCAGGAGTATAGAAGTTCTGACGGAGATTGATGTCGAAAATCTTCAGACAATCCTCTGGAGTATGGTCGAGGAACTGATAGATGGTCTTGCGGCTAACCTCACTGCGCTGAGCCAGAGAGCCCCAGCATACAGCACCAGCATTGGCAGCTATCTCCTTGATATCATCGGTGAATGGGATGTTATCCCAAGCCACATTCTGCTTGATATCGTAAGTAGGAACACCCTCCTTATCGAGCTGCACCTGAACAGTGCCTGTAGGGAATTCTACCTCAGGCATCACATACTTGAGCTTCTTCTCATCGAGCAGGCGGAGAGCTGTTTCGCCCAGAACATCCTTGCCCACAGCACTGACAGCTACAGAATGCAAACCATGCTGACCAGCGTGGTAAGCGAAGTTGGCAGGAGCACCGCCGAGTTGAGAACCAGTAGGGAGAACGTCAAAGAGAATCTCACCCAAACCTACACAATATTTTGTATCTAAATTCTTTGTTTCCATAATTACACTTTATTATATATATACGTTATAAACGATAGTGAACGTTTTTTATTATGCTTGCAATGATAACCTGCAGATGATAACCTGCGGATTATAACTTGCGGATATAAGTGAAGAGATAAACTACACCTACTGCCATGACTGCCACGGCACCTACCTGACCGAATGTATCGCTGGCGAATCCCATGAACAATGGGAAGATGGTACCACCGAAAAGTCCCATGATCATCAATCCACTCACCTCATTCTTCTTATCAGGCAAAGCAAGCAGCGCCTGAGAGAAAATCATGGAGAAGACGTTAGAGTTGCCGTATCCCACGAGGGCGATGGCGATATAAAGCATCGTCTTGCTCTCGCCTACCCACATGCCTATCATACTCAGAGCCATCATCACTACGCTGATGATGAAGAAAGTGCGGGTCTTCATCATGCGGAGGAAAGCTGTACCGGTGAAACATCCGATGGTACGGAAAATAAAGTAGAGCGATGTAGCGAAGGCTGCCTCGTTCAGCGTCCATCCCAAGCGCTCCATCAGAATCTTAGGAGCTGTGGTGTTGGTACCTACATCAATGCCCACATGGCACATGATACCGATGAAGGAAAGCAGCACGATAGGTTTGCCGAGCAACTTGAAGCACTCACCGAAACCGGAAGCCTTACCCTCATTCTTCTCTTCTTCAATAGGTGTACCTGCCAGGAAGAATGTTGCAGCTATTCCGATAATCATATAGATCGGGAAGAGGATTCTCCAGCCCAAACCGAAGGTTGGAATGCTTGCCATGGCACCCCACATGGCAATGTATGGTGCCAGGAAGGAAGCTATCGCCTTGACAAACTGACCGAAGGTCAATGTGGATGCCAGGTTCTGACCTGATGTAACCACTGAAACCAGAGGGTTCAGGGAGGTCTGCATCAAGGCATTTCCGATGCCGAGCAATGAGAATGACACAAGCATCAGCTCAAAGTTTTCGCCGAAAATGGGCAAAAGGAGTGAGATGACGGTAACGAGCAAAGACAGGAGCACTGTCTTCTTTCTACCTATCTTATTCATCAGGATTCCTGTTGGAACCGAGAATATCAAAAACCAGAAGAATACCAATGAAGGGAACAGATTGGCTGTCGAATCATTGAGGTTGAGATCTTCTTTCACGTAATTGGAGGCGATGCCTACCAAATCTACAAATCCCATGGCGAAGAAACAGAGCATCACCGGGATGATTGATAATTTTGATGATTTATTCATATTGTTAGCGTTATTGTTTCTTTTTTGCTGTTGCAAAGGTAGCGATAAACGATACATTATATCATAACATATCGTTCATCGACTACCATTTTTGTTACATTGTTACATCAGTAACACTCTTAGAAACAATTATCTTATAGATTCAGTTCTTAACAGATGAGGTTACTTGATGTCGTAAATCTGATACTTACCCTTTCCCTTTACAGTAACCTTGTTGTAAGGCTTGCTTGGGAACACGAGATTGGTCATGGACATCTTGCCGTCAGCATCCAGTGCCTCAATGCTGCTCTTGTCGATGAAGATGCGCAGCTGGCTGATATTGCCGTAGGTTGGAGCCTTGGTGACTGCAGCGAAGTCCTTGCTGAAATCCATCTTACCGCTCTTGGTTCTATCCATTGAGAAGGTTTCTGCCTTGGCATCGTAGTTCATCACTACCTTCTCGCCCTTGTCGTTGCTCAGGGTGATGGTGGCATTTCCCTTCAGGTTCACTACCATCTCGCAAGATTCTGTGAGTTTCTTGCCTGCCTTCTTGCTTCTTGCTGCTGTCATCTCTGGAGATGGAACCACGCTGCAATAAGTTTCACCCTTATACTCGAAGAGACCTAAGTCGCGAGGAATAGAGTTGCCTGAACGGTACTGCTGGGTTGGAACCTGATTGGCATACTGCCAGTTGCTCATCCAGGCGATAGCCACGCGGCGACCTTCTGGTGCGTTATCAAAAGTAACTGTAGCGTAATGATCCTTTCCGTAATCCATCCACTTGGTTACCTCAGGCTTGCTGTCGCAAGTAAACTTGTGTCCATCGAAATCACCAACGAAATACTGGGTAGCAGAACCGCCGAATGGACCACCAGGATTGATGTTGCAGATGAGCATCCACTTCTCCTTATCGGTGCCACGAACCTTCATCTTCATCAGGTCTGGGCATTCCCAAACACCACCGTGGTTGCCATACTTCTCACCGAAAGAGCTTTCAAATTTCCAATCCTTCAAGTTATCAGAAGTATAGATTTCCATGTGCTGACCAACCGCCATGATCATATTCCATTTCTTGATGTCCTCGTTCCAGAACATGTGAGGGTCACGGAAATCAGGCACATTGCTGGTGATGATCGGATTTCCCTCGTATTTTGTAAAGGTCTTGCCGTTATCTGTACTGTAAGCCATGCTCTGGGTCTGGTTTTCAGCAGCAGAAGTATAAAGTGCAACCACAGCATTCTTTCCGAAACCCGAGGTATTGTTCTTGTCAACCACGGCAGAACCACTGAAGATAGTACCTACAGCATCTGGCTGGATAGGAGTACCCTGGAACTTCCAGTGAACCAAATCGGTGGAAGTAGAATGTCCCCAGGTCATATTCTCCCACTGTGATCCGTAAGGATTATACTGGAAATAGAGATTCCATACGCCATCTTTATAGAACATACCGTTAGGATCGTTCATCCATCCGTAAGCAGGAGTGTGATGGAAATCCGGACGATACTGCTCGCGATTCTTCATATCGAAAGTATCAGAGAACTTCATCTCCTTCCAGCAAGTAAGGGCATTCAGTCCTTCCTTGCTATAATCGCCATTAACATGAATATCGAGAGCCAGGCCTTTCAAGCCAGCAAACTCATCCATATAGAGAGGTACGAAATAATCTACGTGGTCTTTAGCCAACTTCACATTGAAGGCTTTCACCTGCTTGTTGTTGGCAATCACCTTGACATTAGCCATCTCAGCATTCTCCTGTACAGGAAGCAAGAGACACTTCTGGTTCTGGCTCTCCTGGCTGATGCGATAGAGACAGTGGTTATTGCTCAAGAAGGAAGCCTGCTGGGCATAACTGGCAGTGAAACCGCAAAGAGCGACAAGCGCTGAAACAAAAAATTTCTTCATTGTCAAATTATTAATTGAGTCCATTAAAAAAACATCTAATTATTTAAAAATGCCGGTGAGCCATTACTCGTATCCCTTGTTCTGCTTATAAAGACCAGGAATGTAATACAGCTGGTTATATGGAACCGGATAGAACTCGTTCTTGCCCGGTGTGAACTTGGCATCCTTCAAGTATTGTGCGTATGTTTGCTCTCCATACTGATCTTTCTTCTCAGATTCGAAATACTTGTTCAGTGTCTCAGAAGCAATGCCCCAGCGGCGCAAGTCGAAGAAGCGGCCGTTCTCCATGGCCATTTCCAGACGACGCTCCCAGCGAAGACACTTTCTTGCCGTCTCCTTATCCTGGAAATATGACTCCGGATAGAGGGCTATATCACATTGATCCTTGGCGTATTCAATATGCTTATCCACAGAATTCTTGGCTCTCTGACGGATATCGTTGATGATGGTACGAGCCTCAGCCAGACGGTCCAACTCTATCAAAGCCTCAGCACGCATCAGCATAATGTCGCTATAACGGAGCACATAGTCGTTCATCGCAAACGCCTGCCAAGAGCCATTGTAAGTTTCACCCTTTGAACGCTGTGGTACTTCCTTCAGAGAGGTATAGTAACCGTAAACGTTTGGTGTACGAGAGTTGGCTGTAGTCATCGTGTATTCTGACTCATATTTATATGGGAAGGTAGGCATTCCTACTGTATGGAACAAACGTGGATCCCATTTCTGACTATTAGGCTTACCGTTTACAGGATAATCACAAGTCTTGTTGTAGTCATCAAACTCAGGAAGTCCGTTCTTGGTCTTGAAGGCATTCACCAGGTCCTGTGAAGGCTTGTGGAAATCCCATCCGCAAGACCACATACCCCAACAGCCATTCAGCATATTAGACCAGTTGGCACGTCCGAAGGTGGTATGGTCCTCGCTATAGTCGGAAGTCTGGACAGCAAAAACAGACTCCTTACTATTCTTATTGTCAGGCAGGAAGATGTCGCCGAAGTCTGCCATGTAACCATAGTCAGAATTCTTCACCACATCAGTATAGTCGACAACCTTCTGCATATACTCCTTATTAATATGGTCAACACCATCGGTTGCCTCATAGCCATCACCCCAGGCAATGGTAAGATAACACTTAGCCAGATAACCTGCGGCAGCAATCTTGTTGACACGACCGCCATCCTTCTGCTTGGCAGGAAGTACATCGTATGCTGTCTGGAAGTCAGCAATCACCTTCTGCCACAATTCCTCGTAAGTAAACTGAGTGTTTGATGTGCTCTCTGTTGCTTTATCCTCATAAACCTTCTCGTCTATCCAAGGAATCTGACGATACATGGTAAGTAACTTGAAATAGAAATGAGCACGGAGGAAGCGAACCTCAGCCTCACGCTGCTTGGTTACCTCAACACCCAATGTGCTCTCACCATTCTGTTGCAAAGAAACCAAGGCACGGTTGCAACGGGAAACGGCGCAATAGAGACGATACCATAACTCGTCGAGTTCGCCCTTAGTAGAGGTCAAGGTACTCCAAATCTCCATATCGTGATAACCGGTGTCACCGGTGCCACCGCCACCCTTCAAGCAATCGTCTGAAGAAAGGTCACCGTATGGCCAAAGGTTGAATGGGTAAGAATACCAACAGTCGCCCAACATCGCATAGGCACTGTTTACCATCTTGTCTGGCTCGCTGAAAGCCTTGTCTTCATCAACCACAGCTGTTGGGGTGTAATCCAGGAAATCATCACAACTGGTGAATGTTCCTACCAGTGCTGCTGCAAGCACCATTGTATATAACTTTTTCATCTTAGAATTCTCTTTAAAAATATGAAACATTTTAGAAACCTACCTGAAGTCCGAATGATACGGATGTTGAAAGTGGATAGTTCCAGTTTGGATTCTCTGGGTCTGAACAGGTCAGGCTATTGCTCTTGATGGTCAAAAGATTCTGACCTGAGAGATAGACACGGGCACTGGTCATCTTCAACTTAGAGAGGATGCTGCTTGGGATGGTGTAACCCACCTGCAAGGTACGCAACTTCAAGTAAGATCCATTCTCAACGTAGTAAGTAGAAGCACGACCCTCATCGGCTGTGTTCATGGTGCTCAAGCGTGGGATGGAAGAACCAGTGTTGTTGGTATTCCAGGCATCGAGCAAACGGGTACCCTTGTTAGAACCACCATCAGTAATAGCCCAGAAGTCGGTCTGGAACTTTTGGTTGTTATACACATCCTGGTCATAGACACCCTGCCAGAACATACTGAAATCAAAGCCCTTGTAATTGAGAGCAATATTCAAACCATAGGAGAAGGCTGGCACAGGGTCGAAAATCCAAGTCTGGTCATCTGAAGTAATTCCATTTTTACCATCTAAGTCCTTGTATTTCAACCCACCGACACGTGCGTTTGGCTGTCCAGACTTATCTACTTCTTCCTGAGTCTGGAAAATTCCATCGGCTACATAACCTACGATAGAACCGTATGACTTGCCACTCTGTACCAGGTTTTCCTTAGATGTGTGAGCGTAAGCACCTGTTGTTGTTGCTGGCAAATAAGTAACCTTGTTGCGGAAGAAATCCAGATTGCCGTTCACGTCGATGCCAAGTCCATTAGCCAAGGTCTTGCGATAACCCACGGTGAACTCCATACCCCAGTTGCGGAGCGAAGGACCATTCTGCCATGAATTTCCACCTTCACCAGTAGCACCCAGATAAGCAGGATTAATCAACATATCCTTTACATTCTTAATATAGGCATCCACTGTACCATAGAGGGTGTTGCCAAACAGGGTGTAATCCAAACCTACGTTATACTGGGTAGCAGCCTCCCATTTCAAGTTAGGGTTAGCCAATTGTGTGGCACGATAACCAGAAGGGAAAGTACCAGAACCTTGCAGGAAGAGATCGTATGCAGTAGAGGTTACACGGTCAAGTCCGTAATCCACTACATAAAGACCAAACTGTGCATTGTTGTCGATAGCCTGGTTACCTGTCTGACCCCAAGAGAGTCGCAGCTTGGCATCATCCAACCAATCCTTCTTCAGAAGATTAGAGAATCTGAAACCGAGTGATGCAGCAGGGAAAGTACCCCAGCGATGTGCCTTACCGAAACGTGATGAACCATCATGACGGATAGTAAAGGAAGCCAGGAGGAGATCATCCCAATTGTAGTTCACCTTTCCGAAGAAAGAAGCCAGGCGATAACCTACCTTCGCACCCGAGTTACGCATCGTTCCTGTTGCAGCATTTGGCCACATATAATCTTTATCTTCCAGCGCATAGCCTTCTGAATAGGCAGAGAAATCGATAACCGACTGCTTGGAAACTTCCATACCACCGAGTACATCGATGTTGTGCTTGCCAATCTGGGTAACGTACTGGGCTGTGTTAGACCATGTCCAGTTAGTCTCATTGTTATTCGAGAGCGTTGTCTTGGCGATGTCATTGTTGACAATATCGGAATGATAAGTATTCGTCATCGCATTGATAAACGATGTCTTGAAATCCAAACCGAAGTTAGAACGCAGGGTCAATCCCTTGACTGGCTTCAATTCTACGAAAGCATTACCGAAGATGCGCCAGTAGTCGAGGTGGTTGTTGCGATTCTGATACTGCTCACGACAAGGGTTCTGACGGTCGGCCATACTACCCACAGGACCTGCGAAGGTCTTGCCATCTTCTTCGTAAACCGGAACGATAGAAGGCATCTTCAAGGCATTCTCCATAGGATGGCAATCTACCTGAGAGGTATAAGTCAATGTTACATTCTCACCTACGGTTACGATCTTATTTAAATTCCAAGAGGTGTTCAAACGAGCTGAGATATTCTCGAAGTCGGTATATTTCAAGACACCCTCATTGTTCTTGTATCCCAAGGAGAACATAGCGCTATGCTTGTCATTGGCATGAGATACAGAGAGGTCGTAGTTCTGCGAGAAACCTGTGCGAGAGATTTCATCGAGCCAGTCGGTATCTGAGAATCGCATGGTCTTCTTGGCATTGATGTAGCCATCATATCGACCATTGATAGTATAGTTCTGATACTGGTTGGTAGCAGGATTCCAAACGGTGATTGGAGTACCAGATGCCGCATTCAAGTCGATGCCGTAGTTGGCTGCATAAGCCACAGGATCGAGTCCATCGTTCAGGGCTGCCTGAGCCATCGCAGTAGCATACTGGCTGGAGTTCATCAGCTTCATCTTCGACTGGTTGGAATAGAACTGTGCAGTTAGGTTGGCAGAGAAGTCAACGGCAACCTTGCTACCTTTCTTACCTTTTTTGGTGGTGATGATGATGACACCATTCGATGCACGTGAACCATAGATAGAAGCTGATGCTGCATCTTTCAAAACCTGCATACTCTCTATATCATTTGTATTGAGGGTATTCAAAGCCATATTGGTAGGCACACCATCTATGATATAAAGCGGATCCTGAGAAGAGTTGAAAGAACCGATACCACGAATACGCACGGTTCCTGAACCAATAGGAGAACCATCGGTAGTGACAGTCATACCAGGAACACGACCCTGCAAAGCACGCATCGGGTCAGTCTCTGAACTTGTCTTCAGGTTCTTGGTAGAAACCACAGCCACGGAACCGGTCAAGTCTGCCTTCTTCTGAGTGGTATAACCTGTTACAACTACTTCCTGCAAGTCGTTGGCATCTTCCTGAAGTGTTACCTCCATATTGTCTGAAGCCTTTACTTCTTGCGTCTTATATCCAATATAAGATATAACAAGTGTGGAACCAGGAGCACATTCTACATGAAAGTTACCATCAAAGTCGGTAACAGTACCAGTCTTTGTGCCTTTCACCATAACAGATGCACCAATGACTGTCTCACCGGTAGCATCCTTTACGATGCCATTTACATTTACCTGCTGTGCACTAGCTACGGTGCAAACAGCACAGAGCGCAGAGCTCATTAGTAATCTTGAAAGATTGTTCATACTATTATAACGTTTTAAGTTTCAAAAATTGTCATTGCTTGATTTCTGCCGCAAAATTAGGGAAAAGACTGTTATATAAATAAAAAAAATCGTTCCTGTAACAATAATTATGTTACATGAAACGATTTTCGAATCTTACGCCACGATTTTAAAATACTTATTTTAAAGGAGTTAGAAAACTATTTCTTTTTAGATGCCTGTTCATTTCTAAAATCGGTAGGAAGAACTCCAAACTGCTTCTTGAAACAGGAAGAGAAATAGCCCGGTAACGCAAAGCCTACTTCTGCCGAAACTTCAGAGATTGTCTTGTCTGTTTGCTGCAAGAGGGTATAGGCTCTCTGCAGGCGCATCTCTTTCAGAAGCTCGGCAGGCGTTTTTCCAGTCATCGCCTTCACCTTGCGATAGAGCTGCACCTTGCTCAACAGCATCTGGGCTCCCAAATCATCCATCTTCATATCAGCATTGCCCATATTTTCAAGGATCTTCTTCTTGAAACGGTCCATGAAGTAACGATCACTCTCTTCCAGGTGATTCAGTTCAGTAGCCCAACCCTCCTTGTTCTCGATGAATCCACGAGCCACGGTTTTCTGTTTCTGCAGCTTCTTTCTATATACCTTATATATATAGTAGATGACAAAGAGCAGAACCAATACGATGACGATGGCAACAATAATCATCCATTGCTGGATGCGGGATACCGCCGTATAAGTATCAAGACTGCCAGAAATCTGATCCAGATTCTTCACCTTAGCTTCCAGATCCTGATATTGTAAAGCGATGGCATCGCAGTTTTCCTGGGTAGCAAGAAATGATTTCATCACATTATCCTTCTTATAGGGTTTACCCTGAAGGATATTCATCGCCAATTCCATAATCTTCTCGCCCTGGGTGGGATAAACATAAGAAGCAGCAAACTGTCCTCTCTTCACTCTATCCACTCCTTCCCATTCTCCAGGCAATCCATCAATACCTACTATCAGCATCTGCTTATCAATGCCTCGTCTCTCTGCTTCCAGAAAGGCTCCTATGGCACCCAGGTCGCTATGTCCGAACACGCCATCCGCATGTCCGCCCTTATCCAGATATTGCTTCATTAACTCCTGGGCACGCTCCATCTTCCAGTTGCTTTCTAGGGTAACCACCTTGATTCCCGGATAATTCTTCATCACCTCGTGGAAACCACGATGGCGCTCAATGACAGGGGAAGCATCCTTCAAGCCCGTAATCTCAACAACGGTACCTTTTCCATCCAGTTTACTGGCAAGAAAGCGTGCTACTTCCCTACCCGCTTCTACATTATCGCCACCGATGGAAGCTGTATAATGGGGTGTCTTTACCTTTCTGTCGAAGAGGATAACCGGGATATGCGCACGATAAGCTCGCTCGATGGCAGGAGTTACATCATTCACGTTATCAGGAGCCACCACGATTAAATCTACCTTCCTGGCTATCATACTGTCTATCTGGCGAGCCTGGCGTTGCCCGTCATTCTCTGCAGTAGTAAACAGCAAATCCACATTCTTATATTGATACTGCGCCAGTCGAATCTCATTATTCACCTTCTCGCGCCAAACTCCGCTGCAGCATTGCGACACACCAATCACCATCTTCTTCTGGGTGCAAGAACCTAGAAGAAGAATACTACTAAGTAGTACTATTAAGATAATATTGATTCTTTTCATTGATTTTATACTTCTTCCATCCGTTTAAGTTCCCACCCCTCAAACTGCATGATGATGAGATGGAGTTTTGTGCCTTGGCGCAAAGCCTCAACCCTTGGAGCCTCAGCATATCGATGAATCTGTTCTACAGCCTCACGCCACTGTTTCTCGGCCTTGGTCATAGGCTTGCCATCTTCCGTGAACTCACCTTCAACTATCGCAGAGGAATCTTTCTTCGAAAGAACCTTCAACTCCAGGATGTAGCTATGCTGACTGGCATAATGGGTAAGGTCTGGCAAAAGGAAGAAATCACAATAGCCATGATTCAACTCCAACTCTGGAGCCGTGATATAATAATCATTCAGATTCAGATAAGCCATGAAGAATCCCTGCAGGTTTCGTTCAGCCTCAATGCCATCACGCACCGAAGAAACCTTGGCATAGGCATCTGCCATAAAGCGCAATCCTTCTTCCCACTTACCATCGTATGCCATGTCATAATAGTAATCGGTGAGCTGGTTGACATCCACATAAGCCTTTGCCTGATACTCTTCTTCCAGATAACCATAATACTGCTTGCGGACATTATTGTTCGGAATGCCCAGAATGAGTTTGGATCCACGAGTTCCCTTGATGGTCAACATGCCATAATAGAACAGAAGACTTGGGAATATCTCTGCCTTTGGAATCTGATACGCAGAAAACGACTCATAAAGCTGGGTAACAATCTGCTCCTCTTCTGCTATCTTGCGGATAATGCCCTTACGCTCTCCATCCAGCTTGTCAAACTGCAAAAGTTTCTTCATCTTGCCGTAATCGGTACGGGTATTCGGGTCTATCATCTGACGAGGAGAACATCCGTAATCCATGTAATTGCGAAGGTAATAAAGAACCATATCACAATTAAACATACGAGTTTTCTTCTTCAATGCTTCTTCTGCAAAGCAATAGTTATCATACCATGGCTTCATATCATTGACAATGGCATCAATATCACTATCAGCAGGAATACTACCATGTTCTTTATAATAGGTAAACATCTTCACCACATCAGTGGTAGAGAAGCCCAGCATCTCATCAAACTCTGGCTTGATAGAAATGTTCCAACCTATATTGAATCCACTCGTCACATCATCCAGGGTTACAGGGCTCACACCCATCATGAAGATACGCTCAAAATTACCCTTGAACTTCTTGAAGACATCACGATAAAATCCATCGGCATGGGTAATTGCATGATATACTTTCTCACCACGTTCATTGAGAATGACATTCGTGAAATTGTCATACTCATCGATGATGAGATACAGATGATACTGGTGCGCCTTGGCAGCCTTGAATATCAGTTCCATCTTTTCCTCGAAATCTTCCTGCGCCAGGATTTCTTCCATCTCTGCCTGATAATATTCTGAGTATTGACGGACAAAAGCATCGAGGTTGATGCTGAGATAAGAATTAAACTTCGTCTCAAGCTTGTCGATATTACCCGTAATCTGGGAGAAATCGAGGAACAGCACCTGATACTTTCCCTGCAAAGGAGTAGGATGCTGGCCTATCCACAGATTTCCAAAAAGACTCTGGAACTTATGGCTCTGCGTACAGTCATAGTAAGAATAGAGCATACTCAAGAATATGCTCTTACCAAAACGACGAGGGCGGATGAAGAAGAGATTGCGAGGCTGCTTCTCTAGCTCTGGGATAAACATCGTCTTATCCACATAATATAGATTCTGCTCTATTACCGTAGCAAAATCTGCCACCCCATAAGGTACTAGTTTTACTTGCTGTTCCATCATGATCTATCTTTAAAAACACTATCTGTGTGCAAAGATAGCATAAAAAAACGAAAAAGCCACAGTTTGCGTTTACAAACTGCGGCTTTTATTATATTTTTTCCGAAACACATGATTTTACGTGATTACAATCCAAGCTTATGAACCTTCAGGCTCTTGAACTCAGCCTTGCCACCCTGGGTGTAGAGCTTCACATTCTCGTATGGAGCTACAGGGAACACGAGGTTGGTCATGGCGATGCGACCGCCATCTACGAAGAGCTCAACAGATGACTTATCTACGAAGATATCAACATGATAGGTCTTCTTGCCATCCTCACAAAGACTCAATGGTGCCCAAGTAGCCAGAGCGAAATCGTTCTTGTAATTGATGGAGTTGGTGATGCGGGCAGGCTGTTTGCCTTCTGCAGCCAGCTGCTTGTCCCAAGCCAACTCGATATCATGAGGAACTGCCTGCTTGCCGAAATCGGTCAAACCACTCTCGGTTCTATCCATTACCACCTTGCCCTGCTTCATATCGAAGTAAATCATGGTACGCTCACGCTTGTTGTTAGAAATCTCGATACCGGCAATGCCGTTGGCATCTGGAGTTACATCAGCCTCAATCTCGAAAGCTCCCTCCATATTGGCTGCAACACCAGCAAGCATCTTTTCGTCTGAAACAGAAGCATCTGCAAAATCCTTGGTATCCTTTCTCAATGCATAAACCTCTGGAGCTACATCTTCTGAAATATAATACTTGCCGTTCTTTTCGTAGAGCTTCAACTCTCGAGGCAATCCGTTGGCACCACGGTTCTGCTTGAACGGAGTAAGGTTGGCATACTGCCAGTTGCTCATCCAGGTGATACCCAGAACTCGGTCGCCGGTGTTAGAGAAGGTAACGGTAGCATAGTGATCCTTACCCCAATCGAGCCACTTCACATCGTGGGCATCAGGACAAGTGAAGTTCTTGCCATCGAAATCACCTACGAAATACTCGGTAGCGCTGCCACCAAACCAGCAGCCAGGGTTGATATTCATCGTCATCACCCACTTCATCTTCTTCTTATCACCATTTACAGGCAACTGGAAGAAGTCTGGGCACTCATACTGACATGGCTGCTGACCCAAGCCCTTGCCGAAAGCGCTTACATAAGTCCACTTCTTCAAGTTCTTTGACTTATAGAAACGGGTCTCCTTATCAGCAGAAACAATCATATACCAGCATTTTCCCTTCTCATACCAGAACACCTTAGGGTCACGAAAGTCCTTCAAGCCATCGAATGGAGTCAACACTGGGTTGCCCTCGTACTTGGTAAAGGTACGACCATTGTCATTGCTATAAGCGATGCACTGCACCTCATCATGGTTTACACTACTGTTGTTGGTATAGATGGCGATGATGGCATTCTTGCCGAAACCTGCCGTATTCTTCTTATCCACAACCGAACTACCAGAGAAGATATGACCTACAGGGTCGCGGGCGATGGCTGGATCGAGGTGTTCCCAATGAACGAGGTCCTTGCTTACGGCATGTCCCCAGTGCATATTGCCCCACTTGCTTCCGTATGGGTTATACTGGAAATAGAGATGATACTCACCATCCTTATACACCATTCCGTTAGGGTCATTCATCCAACCATAGAGCGGAGTGAAGTGATAAGATGGGCGATAGTAATCGGTGTTGGTGGTATCGAATGTATCGCTGAGTTTTAGTAAGTTCAGTGCCAAAGCATCTTTCTTCAGACCAAGAATCTTGACTGTAGCAGTCTTACCCTTGCCCAAAGCGAAAGGCACATAGTAATCAGAACCATTCTTAGCCAAACGCACATCCATCCAGGTATCATCCTTAGAACCTGTATCGAGCAAAACCTGAGCCTCATCCTTCTCTTCCTGGATAGGGAGAAGAAGATACTTGGTAGGATTCTCCACCTTGATGATAGTAGTATCACCCTTGTGTTCGATATTCATCTTCTGTGCAAAAGCAGAAGGAGTAGCTGATGCCATCAACATGAGGCAGGCAGCCTTCATCATATTGTTCGTTTTCATTGTGAAACTATTGTTAATTGTTATTGTTTATATCTATTGATATGTAGTATTGTTTTCGTTATTATCGACAGCCCTATACCATATTAAATATAGGAGCTGTCGATTATATGTATTGGAATTAAAACGCTTAGAATTTAAGCGAAGCTGTGAATTCAACCGTGAATGGACGGAGATAGCTACCCGTCATAATCTGGTTCTTGATTCCCTTAGCCTCATCCTTGGTAATCAGCTCGGCACCTGCGATACTACCCTTGGCACCAGTCTGGTTGAGAAAGTTGACTACTGTGCAGCCGAGAGCCAGACGCTTGGTTGCCTGCCAGTTCAAACCTCCGAAAGTCTCCCAGTGACCGTTGAAGTAATATGCCTCGTTGATGTTGGCATAGGTCTTACTGAAGTAACGGAAGCTGGTCCAGAGCTTGATATCCTTGGTAATCATGTAGCTTGGGTCCAACTCGATGAGAATCTGAGGAATCTCTGCTACGATATTGCCTGTGGCATTGATGTTGCCAACATAGCCATCGCTGAAGGTGATGCTGGTTTCATACTTCTTGTAAGTTGGCTTCTGATAAGTGAAGAGGAAGTGGAAATCGAATCCCTTGAAAGGATGAGCCACAGCATCGGTTGTCCAACCCCATGTCTGGATATCGTAAGTCATTGGCGCAGCCTTGATCTCCCTGCCATGCTGCAGGTTCAGAGTTGAGTTGTTGTTGGTCTTTGAGATGTAAGAGAACAACGATGTCAAACTCAGCCAAGAGTTGTTGTAGTAGATACCTGCACGACCGAGTGGCACAGAAATCTTGCCTGTATTTGGCAATGTAGCTGGAGCAAAAGCCTCGAACTTAGGATGCTGCACGATGTAAGTGAAATCGCCCGTGAAGCCGAAGTTATCAGTCAACTTATAGGTTGCGGCTACAGAGAAATCGTAGTTCAACCAGTTGTAACTCAAGTCTGCTGGTGCAATCTTGGTTCCATCTGCTGCCGTAGCACCGAGATAATAATCGGCAAAACGACCTACGAAATCACCGTTTGCATTCTTCACTGCTGCATTTTCACCCTTCAGCTTCTGCCACTCCAAACGTGCACCATAGTAGAGGTTCAACTTATTGGTCACGTCCCAATCGTGGGTGAAGTAGAGAGCCAGTTTGTTTTCGCTTCCCTTGTAATACTCAGAGGCGTTCTTGTTGAAATCGTAGAAATAGCTGTTGCGCTGGTTAGCATCCCAGACACGCAACGCATAACTGCCATCAGCAGGCACGCTCTGATCATACATGGTTGTATTTGAGCAATAATCAATATGGTAGAACCACTCGTTCACGCCAAGGCGGAAGGTGGAAGTTCTGAATTTCTTGCTGAGTTCGGTGGTGAAGAGAGCCTCATCGATGGTTCCGGAATTGAGGCAAGACATACGGGTCTGTACATACTGACCATTGTAAGCCTTAGTCTGTCCGTCGATGTCGCGATACATATAATTATATACGCCCTTGTTAGCCTCGTTCTTCAAATCGATGATAGACATTGGTGACTGGTAAACCATCGCACCACGTGAGTGATCGTACTTCAGGGTTGCCTTCCAGTTCAAACCGTTGTCAAAACGGTAGTTGTTCATCAGGGTAACCTCGCTTGCCTTGTTCAGACAGGCATCATAGAGAGAAGTCTGCTCCAGTTTGCCGGTACGCATATTGCGATAAGTCATCTCGTTATCAATAGGAAGATAAGAGGTGGTACCGAGCTTGAAGTCACCATACTCCTTCACGCTTCCATCACCTACATAAATGAATGGAGCACTCTGGGTAGCATAGTTATATACATTATGACTGTTGGCATACTTATACATAGCGGTAAATTCACCACGGTTGCCGTTATACTTCTTGGTGAGGAGCGCCTTGTAAATCTGAGTACGGTCCTGATAAGGAGTTGACTTAATCTTAAAGGTTCCCGGGTCGAAATCCTGATACATATTAAAGCTGTAGTACCAGTCCTTACCCAAATCACCATTCATATTCAGAGAGAATTCCTGCAACCCGAAGTGATTGCTCTTATAGTTCAGCGTACCATTGAATCCTTTCTGCCCCTTCTGGGTGAAAGAGTTCACGGCATAACCGATATTACCGGTAGTGATAGCTGTCTCTGCAATCTTGAGCAAACCCTGATGGCTCAAACTTGCATCACCACGCCAGATGGTATTCACAGAGTGAGGATTGGTTGCGTAAGTAACAGGCAATCCATTCTCCAATACATTGACATCAGCAGAAGGCAAGCCTATCTGAATCTCACGAGGACCATTCGCACTGGCTGCATTGAGCATCACATTACGATTACCCTCTTCCTTCGCACTAGAATTATCATCCTGTGCAAAAGCTGCTGTAACATTAACTAATGAAAGTGCAAGCATCATGGCTGCGCTCTTTCCGTTCAAAAAGTTGTTCATAACTTTATTCGTTTAATTTTGTTAGCATTATTGTTTTGAATTCTGCTGCAAAAATACATAAAGGTCTGAACAGCGGCTTAAAAAATCATTTCATAAGATACAAAAATTCGTTCAATGAAACATAATTACCAGCAGATGAACGAATATTAACAAGAATAAAAGAAAAGATTTGCATAAAAAAGAAATAATTCGTAATTTTGCAAATACATAAAATAGGCTTTTAATAAAAAGAGTATAATATATCAAACAATGATAGAGCGCAAAATCATACATATCGACATGGATGCCTTCTTTGCGGCTGTAGAGCAGAGAGACAATCCGGAACTTCGGGGCAAACCGGTAGCGGTGGGCTTCGACGGACCTCGCGGTGTGGTTTCTACAGCCAGCTATGAAGCTCGCAAATGGGGCGTTCATTCGGCACAATCCATCGTTCAAGCCAAAAAACGCTGCCCTAATCTCATCATCGTACCCTGCAGACATGTTTATTATGCAGAAATATCGCAGCAGATACACCACATCTTCCAGGAATATACCGACCTCATCGAACCCATCTCCATAGATGAAGCCTTTCTCGATGTGACACACAACAAAAAGGACATTTCCCTAGCGGTTGACATCGCCAGGGAAATCAAGACTCGCATCAAGGAAACCACCGGGCTCACCGCCTCGGCAGGAATCAGCTACTGCAAGTTTCTAGCCAAAGTGGCATCCGATTATCGGAAACCCGATGGAATCTGTACCATTCATCCCGATAAGGCACTCGATTTTATCGCCAAACTTCCGGTAGAGGATTTCTGGGGCGTTGGCAAGAAAACCCTTCAAAAGATGCACTTCATGGGCATCTATAACGGTGATGACTTGAGGAAAGTTTCCGAAGAACATCTTGTTGAAGTATTCGGGAAAGCCGGACACATCTTCTACAATTTTGCCAGAGGAATAGACGAACGCCCCGTCGTCACCTATCGGGAACGCAAATCGGTAGGCTGCGAGCAGACCTTTCTGGAAGACATCTATACCAAATCAGCGGTAGTTATTGAACTATATCACACAGTTCTTGAACTAGCAGGACGTATCGAGAAGAGTGGGTTCGAAGGAAGAACCTTAACCTTGAAGATAAAGTTTGCCGATTTCACTCAGATTACCCGCAGCATTTCGCAAGAAAAGATTCTGAAAAAGAAGGAAGACATCCTGCCCCTGGCGAAGCGTTTACTGCAACAGGTAGATTACTCTTCAATCCATCCCATCCGTCTTATCGGTCTATCCGTAAGCAATGCTACATCCGAAGAAGCAAGGATGGAGGATAAAGAAAACAGTACACAAAAGCCTGAATACAAAGAGCTTGAACTGGAGTTTGAGGATTGGGATACATAAAAGGAAAGCAGCTGACGGCATTTTGCCCCAGCTGCTTTTCCCGATTTTACTCTATTTCCCAAAACTAACTTTTTACCTTAAAGAAAACTACTTACCGCTTGAAACTCAATCTTATAACCTAAAAACATAAACCTATAAAATGCAACAACTAATGCACGAAACAATTATTTAACTTTTAAACTCTGGTGCAAAAGTACAAAGTTTTTTCGAAACCCTTGGACAATTATCGTTCAAACAGTGACAAAAATGAAACAATGTCCCCTTTATGTTAAAAAATGAACGATTTTTATCCTTCTTATCGCATTTTTTACATCAATTCTACTATATTTTTAGAAAATAAGTATTGTTTCCTCATCAATAATTTCCGACAGCTTAATTATTTCCAACGTCGCCCGGCAATATTCCGTATTCTTCTTTGAAACATTTCGTGAAGTAAGAAGGCGCAGAAAAACCGACATCGTAAGCAACCTCAGAAACACTCATACTGCGAGTTTCGAGCAAACGCTTAGCCTTAGCCAAACGAGCCTTACGGAGCAAGTCAACAACAGAAGAACCCGTCATCGCCTTCACCTTACGATAAAGCTGAACTCTACTCAAGCCTATCTGCTTACCGATATCCTCTACACTGAACTCACTATCCGAAAGATTCTGCTGAATGATGGCATGAAGTTGCTTGAGGAACTGCTTATCACGATCTTCAAGATGAGATTCTGCAATCTCCTGCTCTGCCACTTGAGAACCTTGGAACAGTTTCTTCAGAAGCTTTCGCTGCTTCAACAGGTTTTCAATACGAGCTAGGAGTACCTTACTATGGAATGGCTTTGTTATATAAGAGTCGGCTCCATGTTCATAACCCTCGGCACGATGTTCCTCCAGATTCTTGGCGGTAAGCATGATTACAGGAATATGAGAGGTTGCCGTTATCGTCTTCAATTGTTCTGTGAACTCCAAGCCATCCATCACAGGCATCATCACATCGCAGATCACCAAATCGGGAACTTCCTTTTTGGCTATCTCCAATCCTTCCTTACCATCTACTGCTTCCAGAACGATATAATCATCCTGCAAGAGAGTATGCTCATACTGACGGATGTCGTTGTTATCATCGATGACCAGGATAGTTGGGCGATTGGTATTCTCGCTCACCAGCTGCTGAACTTTTCCACTTTTCCGCTCTCCATCGTCGATATATTGCAAATCAGACTCGTTTATCACATGATTATCACCTGACAGAGAGCCACTTACAGAGTTATCCACATTTACCACATCAGTGTGGATAACTTGCGAATCTCCCTCCTGCTGGCGCGGAATCACCACGACAAAATCGGAACCCTTGCCAAGCTCGCTCTCAACCCAAACCTCTCCATGATGCAATTCTACAAACGATTTGACCAATGCCAAACCGATGCCAGTGCCGCTGGCTGCACCCTTAGCCTGGAAGAAACGTTCGAAAATCTTAGTCGCTTCATCCTGAGAAATTCCCTTGCCGGTATCCCGGACATCAAGACGCAGTCTTTCCGCTTCATCCTTCAGAGAAACAAAGATATCACCGCCCACAGGAGTATATTTCAAGGCATTGCTCAGGAGATTGAATACCACTCGGGCTATCTTCTCCTTATCAGCAACCACCTCATGACTACCTGAGAACTCTGTCATATCCCAATGGAGTTTGATTTGCTTGCGCTCGGCTGTGAGCAGGAAATCGCCCACCCAAACCTCCAGGGCTTTCACTATATCAAAGCGATAAAGCTGCAAATCCATCTTGCCATTCTGTATCTTGCGGAAATCGAGAATACTACCAACCAGCTGCTGGAGAGCAACGGCATTGCGCTGCACCATCTTCAAGAGTTCGCGAGTCTTGCCCTTGATGCTACTATCTTCCAGAAGCATCTCTACCGGGTCAGCTATCAGGGTTAACGGGGTACGAAGCTCATGACTGATATTCGTAAAGAACACCAGACGGGAATGAGTCAGCTCCAAAACCTCCTCATTCAATCGTTTCAGCTCGCCGTTCTTATCTTCCAATTCCTCATTCACTCTCTTCAATTCCCCATTGGTCTTAGCCAATTCCTCGTTCAGCTTCACCTTGACTACATAACCCCGGAATATCATAGCAGCAGCAGCAATACATACCAGAAGGAATAGAGCCAAACCTATCAGCATGATTTTCTGAGAGTTATAATCAGCAAGGTATCGGTCTACCTGCTTGTGCAACAACTTCAGATTATTCGCCTGACGTTCAGCATCGAGAGCTTCCATCAAGGTGAGTTCTGCATTTGCCTTGGTAATGATGGAGGTGCTCAGATAGTTATCCCTCTTATATGGCTGGTGTTTTAAGATCTTCATAGCCAAGGCTATAACTTCATCTCCCTTGGTTGGATAAAGATAAGATGCCTCAAAGATGCCATCACGTACCAGTTCCAGGCCCCCTCCCTTGGTAGCCATTCCGTCAATACCTGCAAATTTATATCGATGCTGCAACCCCACCTTCCGGGCAGCCACATAAGCTCCCCAGGCAAGACAGTCATTATGGGCAAAGACATAATCAAAGTCCTGTGTCTGTTTCAATATGCGTTTCATCGCCTGGATTCCACCCTCTTCTTTCCAGTTTCCTTCCTCCGAGGCTACAACCTGTAACCCAGGATAAGGCTTGATAGCATCCATAAAACCACGATGACGCTCCAAAGCAGGCGAAGAGCCCTCCAAACCGCTGATTTCAACGATGCGGCCCTTTCCCTGAAGCTGCTGGGCGATAAAAGTTCCCATCGATTTACCAATCGTATAGTTATCGCAGCCGATAAATGCCGTATACTTATCAGAATTGGTCTTCCTGTCATAGAGAATCACAGGAATACCTTTATCGTAAGCACGCTCTACCGACTTGGATATAGCACTCAGCTGATTAGGAGATACGATAAGCAGATCTACGCCCTCATCGATAAACTGGTTAACTTGCTTATTCTGCAACACATTATCATCGTTGGAAGAAGCAAGCTTCACGATAATGGAATCGTTGAGATATTCACCCATCTTAAGCTCGTCATTGAGTTTATCACGCCAAATGTCCTCAGAACATTGTGATACACCAATGACAAACTTCTTCGGTTGCTGATGACAACCGGTCAGCAACATCCCAAACACTATATATATATAAAGGTATAGATATCGTTTCATATACTTACTTATTTATCTATTCTGGAAATTTAAAAGATTGTTCACCTTGAAAAAGTCTAAAAATAAGACTTTCCGGTGCAAATATACAATTTTTTTTTTGAGATTAATTACTTTTGGTTCGTTTTTTACAAATTCTGGTTCATTTTTTATAAATGAAATATACAAAAAACATCGTATCTTTGCAGCGGATAAAGGAAACTACTCCTTCTTCAGAAAAACAAGAATAGTAATAACAAGAATATTAACATCAAAACTAACAATATTATGGCTGAAGAGAAAAAATTTAGAGTAGAGTCTGACCTTTTAGGTGAACTCAAAGTTCCTGCTGGAGCACTTTATGGTATACAAACACAGCGCGGTATCAATAACTATCACATCTCACGCAAGACAATGTGCAGCTATCCTGACTTCATCATCGCTATCGCTTACGTGAAGTTGGCTGCTATCGAGACAAACCATACTCTCGGTGTTATCAATGATGAAATTTCAGGTGCAATCTCTCAGGCTTGCCGTGAAATCATCGAAGGCAAGTGGCACGAGAACTTCCCTATCGACATGGTACAGGGTGGTGCTGGTACATCTGTCAATATGAACGCCAACGAGGTAATCGCTAACCGTGCCCTCGAGATTATGGGTCACGAGAAGGCTGATTATCAGTTCTGCTCTCCTAACGACCATTGCAACTGCGGTCAGAGCACCAACGACGTTTACCCAACTTCTATCCGCCTGGCTTTGATTCGCATGAATACCCATCTGGTAGGTGCCTTGACTGGTTTGATCAGCGCATTCCGCTATAAGGCAGACGAATATGCAGACGTTATCAAGATGGGACGTACCCAGTTACAGGATGCTGTTCCTATGTCTTTCGGTCAGGAGTTCAATGCTTATGCCAACAACCTGGAGGAGGAAATCCTCAATTTGGAGCGTAACGTGAAACTCTTACACGAAATCAATATGGGTGGTACAGCCATCGGTACAGGTCTGAACGCTGTTCCTGGCTTCGCTAAGCTCTGCGCAGCTAACCTCAGCAAACTGACTGGCGAAAACTTCGAGACAGCAACCGACCTGGTAGAGGCTACACCTGATACAGGTGCTTACGTAAGCTACTCTTCTGCTTTGAAGCGCTTGGCTATCAAGTTGTCAAAGATCTGCAACGACCTCCGTCTGATGGCTTCCGGTCCTCGTTGCGGCTTGAATGAAATCAACCTTCCTCCTAAGGCACCAGGTTCTTCTATCATGCCAGGTAAGGTAAACCCAGTTATCCCTGAGGTAACTAACCAGGTTTGCTTCAAGGTAATCGGTAACGATGCTACCGTAAGCTTCGCAGCAGAGGCAGGACAGTTGGAGCTGAACGTAATGGAGCCAATCATCACAGAGAGCCTCTTCGAGAGCTTGACATGGTTGAAGAATGCTATCGAGACTTTGACATCTGAGTGTATCCTCGGCATCACCGTGAACAAGGAGCGTTGCTACGAAATGGTAAAGAACAGTATCGGTATCGTTACTGCCCTCAATCCTATCATCGGTTACAAGAAGAGTTCTAAGGTAGCTAAGGAAGCTCACGCAACCGGACGTTCGGTATACGATATCGTCATCGAGCAGGGCATCATGAGCAAGGAAGAGCTTGACAAAGCTCTCGACCCTAAGGAGATGTTGCAGTCACACAAGTTTACACTGAAATAAATTTTTCCATAACCAAGTCAGCTGATTAGTTGACAATACAAAAACCTGTAAGCGTATTCCTTTTTGGGAATAATGCTTACAGGCTATTTTTATGCTATCATTCTAACATTTACTCTTTATAATTGATTACGATACGCTAACGGGGTCATCCCGGCACGAATCTTAAAGAAATTCGTCATCGCACTCTGATCGCTGAAATTCAGATAGGTAGATATCTCTCCCATCGACATATCCGTCTGGTGCAAGAGATTACATATCTCCTTGTAAAGTAAGGAAGCGATGTGATCATTCACCGTTGTTCCCGAGATATCCTTTATCATTCTCGAGAGATAAGGAGCAGAGACATTCAACTTATCAGCATAAAACCGAATCTGCCGCTCTGTTCTGAAATGTCGATACAAAAGATGCAGAAATATCTCATAAACATCTTTCTTATGCTTCAAATCACGGGTGATGGTAACATTCTCGTAAGGTAATTCTGACACCAAAAGCTTTAAAACATTTACCATCGACTGTATCATCTCCACCTTATTAATATGTTGATGACGCACAATGTCGCCAATCATGTGGAAGATATCAAGTGCAGACTTCAGTTTGTCATCAGATAACTGATACACAACATCGGCCGCAATCTCCTCGTCCACAAAGATGATTTCTGCCTCAAAATCATCAGACATATCAGAAAAAGTAACGATATGCTTGGGTGATACGACCAGCAATTCGCTGGCCGAAAGCATTCTGTCGGATTTTTCCGTTTCAACCCCATGCTGAAGAATACCCATTCTAATACTTCCCCTATTCACCAACATCAGTTTAGTGAACAAGGTGCGCTCTAGAGCCATCTCTATAAAATCCTTTTCGCATAAATCGTCTATATGAATGTGTGCGGCATAAGCCCCAAATATGCTTTCAAGATGGTGTCGAGCTGCAAACTCCTTTAAATTATATACTTGCTGCTTCATTAGACCCATATTTTTAGTTAGGCACAAATTTACTATTTTATTTTGAAAAGAACAATAGAAAAAGGGATAAAAAATGTGAAGAACTTGATATCCGAATGTTATCAACAATAGTTTTCCAACCAAATATCTACTGAATATCAAAAAGTTAAGATAGTTATCCACACTTATCAACATCCTGTTGATAACTTTTATAAAGACATTTGTGGAAATGTGCAGAAAAGTTCAGAGCATAAAAAAACACTAACTAAAAAGTTAGTGTCTCATGAAGTAGCGGGAGGGGGCCACGATCCCTCGACCTCCGGATTATGAATCCGACGCTCTAACCAGCTGAGCTATCCCGCCATCCTTACAAGTCATTTCTGATTTGCGGGTGCAAAGGTAATACATTTATTTGAATTGAACAAATTTTTTCGAAGAAATTTTCAAAAAAAGTTGTTTTTTCTTATTTCACATCGCATTCATCACCTTTTTTCACCTATTATTAATATAAAAAAAACGAAAAATGAAGAGATTCTTATTTTTTTGTGTTACCTTTGCACTCTGAAATAGTATGCACTTCATTCCAATTCATGGATAAAGGCACAGAACGACAATTATAAAAATGCTTAGAATTAAAAAATTAGACATATTCATCGCCAAGCAATTTGGCCTGCTCTTCCTGGGAACCTTCTTCATCTGCCAGTTTGTGCTGATGATGCAGTTCTTGTGGAGATACATTGATGACTTGATCGGCAAAGGACTCACGATTGACGTCATGGCACAGTTCTTCTGGTACATGGGACTCATGCTGGTTCCACAGGCTTTGCCATTGGCAATCCTCCTCGCCTCGCTCATGACTTTCGGAAACCTGGGCGAAAGTTCAGAGCTTACAGCCATCAAGGCTGCCGGCATTTCTTTGATGCAGGCGTTCCGGTCTCTCATCGTCATCACCTTCATCATCATGTTTGGCTCTTTCTATTTTCAGAACAACGTGGGGCCTGATTCCAACCAGAAACTTGCCCAACTGCTCATCTCCATGAAACAGAAGAGCCCGGAACTCGAAATTCCTGAAGGTATCTTCTATGATGGCATTCCTAACTGCAACCTCTATGTGCAGAAGAAAGACCTGAAGACAGGCAAACTCTACGGTATCATGATTTACCGTATGACCGACAGCTACGAAGATGCCGCCATCATCCTTGCCGACTCGGGTATGCTGCAAAGTACTGCAGAAAAAAAACACCTGGTGCTTAGTCTGTATAGCGGAGAATGGTTTGAGAATATGCAAAGCAGCGAATTGGGAAACAGTGCAGCTGTGCCTTATCGCCGAGAAACATTTGTATCCAAGAAAATCATTCTCGACTTTGACGGTGACTTCAACTTGACAGATGCTTCTTCATTATCCAATAATGCAAAGGCAAAGAGTCTGTCCAAAATCAAACACGATGTAGACTCTATCAATCACACCTATGACTCCATCAGCAGAAGTTACCTGAAAGAATACAACGTCAGATACTACAATCTGGCACGACTTAACAACAAGGCTGATTCATTGAAGGCTATCAAGGAGGGTGACAAAGTCAACTTTGACACGATTTACAACAAACTGCCTAGCGACAGAAAGTTAATCGTAACCAACGATGCCTTGTCGACCGTACAGCAAGAACTGTCGGATCTGGACTTCAAGTCGATGATGACCAGCGATGCCGACTATATCATCAGGCAACACGATATCGAGGCAATCCGCAAGTTCACGCTCGCTCTCTCCTGCCTGATATTCTTCTTTATCGGTGCTCCATTAGGAGCCATCATCAGAAAGGGAGGATTGGGTATACCTGTCATCATATCGGTATTGGTATTTATTGCCTTCTTCATCCTTGACAACACTGGATTCAGAATGGCACGAGGCGGAATGTGGGCAGTATGGTTCGGCATGGGACTTGCTCCTGCCGTTCTATCACCACTGGCAATCTTCGTGACTTACAAAGCCACCAACGATTCTGCCGTATTCAAGATAGAAGCATACCGCGATTTCTTCATGCATCTATTGGGCCTGAGAATGAAACGACACATCTTTGGTAAAGAAGTAATCATCGAAGACCCGGATTACCAGAAGGACGCAGAAGCTTTGGCACAAATCTCAAATGACATTACTATATATAATAAGGTGCATAGACTGAGAAGACTGCCAAACTTCATCAACGTATTCTTCAAGTACCAGCCAGACCATGAGATAGAACGTATCAGTAACGAACTGGAGAAAATCATTGAAGACCTCAGCAACACGAAGGACAAATATCTTCTCCATTCCATCAACCAATACCCTATCCTGTCTACAAAGGCACATACCCGACCATTCGAAAAGAAATGGCTCAACATCACTGCAGCCATTCTCTTCCCAATCGGAACGGGACTGTATCTGAGAATGTGGCGTTTCAGAATGCGACTGTATCGCGACCTGAAGCTCATTCTTCAGACCAACGACAACATCATTAGAAGAATAAAAGAAATGTAACTATAAAAAAGTATCACAAACATGGGAGAATATAAGTTAAACAGCATCGAAGATGCGATCAAGGATTTCAAGGAAGGTAAATTTGTCATTGTTGTAGATGACGAAGATCGCGAAAACGAAGGCGACCTCATCATCGCTGCAGAAAAAATAGACGCAGAAAAGGTAAACTTCATGCTCAAAAATGCAAGAGGCGTACTTTGCGCACCTATCACCCTCAGTAGATGCGACGAACTCGACCTGCCTCATCAGGTATCTGACAACACGTCCATGCTCGGTACTCCATTCACCGTAACCGTAGACAAGCTGGAGGGATGTACTACAGGAGTTTCTGCTCACGACCGCGCAGAGACCATCAAGGCGCTCGCTGATCCGGCATCAACCCCACAGACATTCGGCCGTCCTGGTCACATCAACCCACTCTATGCACAAGACAACGGTGTGTTGAGAAGAAGCGGACATACAGAAGCAGCCATTGACCTCTGCAGAATGGCAGGTCTCTACCCAGCAGGTGCACTCATGGAAATCATGAACGAAGATGGAACCATGGCACGACTTCCACAGTTGATGGAGATGGCAAAAGAATGGCACCTCAAGGTGATTTCCATTAAAGATATGATAGAATACCGTCTCAAGAAGGAATCACTCATCGAAGTGGGTGAAGAGGTAGATATGCCAACAGAATACGGACACTTCCGCCTCATTCCTTTCCGTCAGGCTAGCAATGGACTCGAACACATGGCTCTTATCAAAGGCGAATGGAAGGAAGATGAACCTATCCTGGTTCGCGTTCATTCATCATGCGCTACTGGCGACATTCTGGGAAGCAAGCGATGCGATTGCGGACAGCAGCTGCACAAAGCTATGCAAGCCATCGAAAAAGCAGGCAAGGGTGTTGTTATCTATATGCAGCAGGAAGGACGAGGCATAGGGCTCATGAACAAGATTGCCGCATATAAATTACAGGAAGAAGGATACGACACCGTAGACGCCAATACTCACCTTGGCTTCAAGCCAGACGAGCGCGACTACGGCTGTGGCGCTCAGATGCTCCGCCACCTCGGCGTACACAAGATGAGATTGCTTACCAACAATCCCGTGAAACGTGTAGGACTGGAAGCATACGGCTTGGAAATTGTAGAAAACGTAGCTATCGAAGTAACACCAAACGAGTACAACGAACGTTATCTCAAGACCAAGAGAGACCGCATGGGGCACACTCTGCATCTCGGATAATGAAAATTATGTTATTATTTCGGTACAATACATAAAATAATGCTCATTTTTCTTCCGAAAAAGAAATAATTTGCTTAATTTTGCACACGATAAACAAATAGTAAAAAAGAATTATGGCACAATTATCTGATCGTTTAAACAGATTGGCACCATCAGCAACGCTGGCGATGTCACAGAAGAGTAGTGAAATGAAAGCTCAAGGTATTGATGTTATCAACATGAGCGTAGGTGAACCAGACTTCAACACTCCTGACAACATTAAACAGGCAGCAAAGAAAGCTATTGACGAGAATTTCTCCCGTTACTCACCAGTCCCTGGTTATCCAGACTTGCGAAAAGCGATTGTTGCCAAATTGAAAAACGAGAACGGCTTAGAATATACAACCAATGAGGTAATTGTAGGTACCGGCGGCAAGCAGTGTGTCTGCAACGCTGTCCTTGCTCTCGTTAATCCAGGCGACGAGGTTATTATCCCTGCTCCTTATTGGGTAAGTTACCCACAGATGGTAAAATTGGCAGGTGGTACACCTGTTATCGTAAACGCAGGATTCGACCAGGACTTCAAGATGACAGCGGAACAATTGGAAAATGCCATCACAGACAAGACCAAGATGCTCATCCTCTGCTCTCCAAGCAATCCTACTGGTAGCGTATATTCCAAGGAAGAATTGGCTGCATTGGCAGAAGTTCTCAGAAAGCACCCTGAGGTTTTCGTGTTGGCAGATGAAATCTACGAACACATTAATTATATAGGCAAGCACCACAGCATTGCTCAGGAACCAGGCATGAAGGAACAGGTCATCATTGCCAACGGTGTATCTAAAGCATACGCCATGACAGGATGGAGAATCGGTTTCCTGGCTGGTCCTGAATGGATCATCAAGGGCTGCAACAAGCTCCAGGGTCAATACACCAGTGGCACATGTTCTGTTAGCCAGAAGGCTGCAGAGGCTGCCTATACACTCGACCAGAGTGCAGTAGAAGAAATGCGCCAGGCATTTGAGCGCCGTCGCAATCTGATTGTAAAATTGGCAAAGGAAGTACCAGGACTCGAAGTCAACATGCCACAGGGAGCGTTCTATCTCTTCCCTAAGTGCAACAGCTATTTTGGCAAGAGCAACGGTACTCACACCATCAATAATTCTACAGACTTCGCCATGTATCTCTTGGAAGAGGCACATGTTGCTACTGTAGGCGGTGATGCATTTGGAGACCCAGACTGTTTCCGCATGAGTTATGCTACTAGCGATGAGAACATCGTTGAAGCAATCCGACGCATCAAGGAAGCTTTGGCTAAGCTCAAGTAAGAAGAGCAAAAAAACGTCCAAATATTGGCAATTTTGTAAGAAAAAAGCGAGATATTGACAAAAAATGCGTCAATATCTCGTTAAAACTTCTTAATTAGGGTGATAGTTAACCAATAATTATTATCTTTGCCATTGGAATTTGAATAACCGACTGTGTTTCGTGACAACAACACATACAAGGTCTACAAAGCAACCAAGAAAACAAGAAAATATTAATAATTTATTAACTAATAATTTAAAAAAGTAAAATTATGGCAACTACAAAACAAGCAGCCCCAGCTAAGAAGTCTGAGGGCTTTCAGGGAGTAAGAGGCGCATTCTGGATCATCGTGGTTTGTGCTATCATCGCATTCACATTGTTCTTCACATGGTTCGGAAATGACATGCACTTCCAGGATCCTGGTGTACAGGATCACCCAGCAGACATTTGGGGTACTATCTACAAGGGTGGTGTTATCGTACCTGTTATCCACACTTTGTTGCTCACAGTGTTGGCTATGACAATCGAGCGTTGGTTGGCTCTTAAGACCGCTACAGGTACAGGTGCTCTTCCTAAGTTCGTTGCAAACATCAAGGCAGCTTTGAACGCTAACGATTTCGCTAAGGCTGAGCAGCTCTGCAACAAGCAGCGCGGTACAGTAGCTAACGTTGTTTTGGCTTCTTTGAACGCTTACAAGTCTATGGAGTCTGGTGCTAACGCATCTTTGAAGAAGGCTCAGAAGGTAGCTAAGATCCAGCAGGCTCACGAGGAGGCAACTCAGTTGGAGATGCCAACTTTGACAATGAACTTGCCTATCATCGCTACAATCGTAACTCTCGGTACATTGACAGGTCTTCTTGGTACTGTAACCGGTATGATCAAGTCATTCCAGGCCATGGGTGAAGGTGGTGGCGCTGACTCAGCAGCACTTTCTGTAGGTATTTCTGAGGCGTTGATCAACACCGCATTCGGTATTTTGACATCTTGGTGTGCTGTAGTATCTTACAACACATTTACAAACAAGGTTGATAAGTTGACATACGCACTCGACGAGGTAGGTTACTCAATTGCTCAGACATACGAAGCTAACCACGCAGAAGAGGCTTAATTTTTGCTAACCCTTTAAAATTTTATCGCTATGGGTAAAGTAAAAATTAAGAAGAGTGACGTCTGGATCGATATGACTCCTATGTCAGACGTTATGACCCTGTTGCTTACCTTCTTCATGCTCACTTCTACATTCGTAAAGAATGAGCCTGTAAAGGTTAACACACCAGGATCTGTGTCTGAGATTAAGGTGCCAGAGAACGGCGTCTTGACTATCTTGGTAAGTCCTGAAAAGGACAAGGCTGGTAAACCAACCGGCGAGGGCCAAGTATTTATGAGTATTGATAATACCGATCAGTTGGGAGCAACACTGAGCACAATGACAGGCAACTTCGGAGTATCATTGACTCCTAAGCAGATTGAAACTTTCAAGAGCGAGGGTACGTTCGGTGTTTCTATGAGTGACATGAGCACTTACTTGTCTATGAACGCTGCAAAGCGTCCACAGTATCTCCAGACTAAGGGTATTCCTCTCGACAGTATCAAGGGTGGTATGAGCGAATTCCAGCAGTGGGTTGACGCTGCTCGTAACGTAAACGAGGACATTAAGATAGCCCTCAAGGCAGATGCTTCTACACCTTACAAGACAGTGAAGAGAGTGATGAACGAACTCCAGGACATGGATGAGAGTCATTACTATATGATTACACAGTTAAAACAACAGGGGGACGAATAAATGGCAAAGAAAGAAAGCAAACAAAAGAAAATGAATGTCCGCGTAGACTTTACGCCTATGGTGGATATGCTCATGCTTCTTATCACGTTCTTCATGCTGTGTACATCATTGAGCAAACCTCAGACAATGGAGCTGACTATGCCAAGTAATGATGACAACCAACCAGAGGACAAGAGGAGCGAGTCGAAAGCTTCTGAGACTGTTACTCTCTATGTAACAGCTGACAACAAGATTTACTACGGTGCTGGTATCCCTCAATACAATGATCCTACATGGATCAAGGAAACTACATGGGGCAGCCAGGGAATCCGTAAGGTCTTGAGAGAGCACGCTACAGAGAATGGTACAAGACCAGTAGAAAGAATTTCGCTCGCTGTTAAGGAGTTGAACATAGATCGTCAGAAGAATCCTAAGCAGTATCCTGATAGCATCTATCAGAAGAAACTTAGTGATTTGAAGGCAGGTAATTTGAAGGATGGCAAGATTCCTACTCTTACCATCGTCATCAAGCCTACCGACAACGCTTCTTACAAGAATATGGTTGACGCTCTCGACGAAATGCAGATTTCAAACATTGGTACTTACGTCATCGATAAGATTAACGCAGACGACGAGAAACTTCTCAAGTCTAGAAACGTTAAGATGTAAGATGAGTAACAAACAATTTTAAACAAGAAAGAAATGGCAAAAATAGATCTTTACGATCCTAAATGGGTCGATATGGTTTTCGCCGGAAAGAACAAGGAGTATGGTGCATACCAGCTCCGTAAGGGTACTTCTGGTCGAAACATCAAGGCTCTTCTGATCTTGGTCATTGCTGCAGCTCTCGTGGGTGGATTCTTGGCTTGGAAAGTCATCGAACAGAAAAAGGCCGAAGAACAGCAGGCATATATGGAAGCTATGGAGTTGGCTAATCTCCAGAAGCAGGCTAAGAAGGAAGAAAAGAAGAAAGAGCAAGTGAAGCCAAAGATTGAACCTAAGAAGGAGATACCTGTGGCTCGCGAAACTCAGAAGTTTACTGCACCTGTCATCAAGAAGGATGAACTCGTAAAAGAGGAAAACCAGGTTAAGCAGATGGATAAACTGGACGATAAGGTAGCTGTAGGTACTGAAGACAAGGAAGGTGTGAAGGACCGTACAGTGGAAGCTGTAAGAAGTGAGATTGCAGTAGCAGCCCCACCTCCACCACCAGCTCCAAAACCTGAGGTTGCAACTAAGGTCTTCGATGTTGTAGAGGAGATGCCTTCATTCCCTGGTGGAAATGGAGCTTTGATGTCTTACCTCAATAGCAATACGAAGTATCCTGTTGTAGCACAGGAAAATGGCGTACAGGGTCGTGTAATCATATCATTCGTGGTAGAGCGTGATGGTTCTATCTCTGATGTTAAGGTTGCACGCTCAGTTGACCCTTCACTCGACCGCGAGGCACAGCGTGTGGTTAAGAGCATGCCTAGATGGACTCCTGGTAAGCAGAATGGTCAGACTGTACGTGTTAAGTATACTGTACCAGTTGTATTTAGATTGCAGTAATAGAATGAAAAAAACATCTTATATTTATATAGGATTAACAGTACTATCAATGGCTTTCTTCTCGTCTTGTGGCGAGAAGAAAGCCAAAGATGGTAGAACTGACACTCCTACTTCAGGCACAATAGAATTTGTGGCTGACGAAAGTTTGAGTCCAATCATTGAGGAAGAAAGGAGTCAATTTGAGTTTGAATTTCCAAAAGCCAAACTCAAAGCAAAATATACTGATGAAGTCACAGGACTTCAGATGATTAAAGATTTCAAAACTGCCCTATTATTCACAACAAGAAATTTGAAAGATAGTGAAATAGCATACTTGAAATCAAAAAGTAATGTTATTCCTTCTGTATTCCCTATCGGTTACGATGGTTTGGCATTCATTGTAAACAAGAACAATACGGATACTTGTATTACAGTAAATGAAATCAAGAACATCTTAACGGGAAAGGTTACAAAATGGAGTGATATTAGACCAGGCTCTAAAAGAGGTGATATCGAAGTCATTTTCGACAACACCCGATCAGCTACTACTAACTACGTGGTAGATTCTGTATTACATGGAGCTAAAATGGGAGCCAAAATCATGGCTGCCAAAACCAGTAAACAGGTGATTGACTTTGTTGATCAAAATCCTGGGTCTATTGGTGTGATTGGCTCTAATTGGTTAAATGATCGTAGAGATTCAACCAATACCACATTCAAAAAGAATATTCATGTCATGAGAGTATCCGTGAAAGATGAGGCAAAGCCTTCAAATAGCTGGCAACCTTATCAGGCATACTTGTTGGATGGAAGATATCCGTTCGTCAGAACTATATATGCTATTGTAGTAGACCCTCATAAGGCTTTGCCTTGGAGTTTTGCCAACTACATTTCCAACCCTAAAGGACAGCTTATTGTGTTCAAGTCGGGTTTACTACCATACAGAGGTGACATCACTATAAGAACTGTTAACGTAAAACGGTAACAAGACAAGATAAAGAAAGCGAAGAAAATATACGATAAAATTAAAATAAAACTTACTAACTGGAGTCAAAGCATATTTTGATAAAGGAAAGTATTTAAAAATAGAATTATGAAAGCAGTTAAATATTTAGTAGCAGGTTTGCTCGTCATGGGTTTGGCAGCTCCTGCAATGGCTCAGGATGTGAACTATAAGGATGCACTTAAGCCAATTGAGACTACATTGAAAGCAGGCAACGTTGATGCTAAAGAATTTGCTAAGGAAGTTAAGGTCTATCAGAAGACCTTCAAAAAAGATCCTAAGGCTCTTGTTGCATTGGGTAATGCCCTTGTTATCAACAAGAAGTATACTGAAGGCAATGCAGTAGCAGATGCTGTTATCGCTAAATTCAAGAATTATGGTGATGCATATATCTTGAAAGGTGATATCTTCGCCATGCAGGACAACGGTGGTGAGGCTGCTAGCTGGTACAAGCAGTGTATGATTATGGATCCAAAGAATCCTCAGGGTTATATCAGCTATGCTCGTGTATACCAGAAGATTGACCCAAATGGTAGCGCAGAAGCTTTGCAGAAATTGAAGACAATCAATCCTGACTATCCTGTAGAGGCAGAGACTGGTCATACATTCTATGCTAATGGTAACTATGAGAAGGCTTATGAGAATTTCTCAAAAGCAAATCATAGCACAATGGAAGAGTATATCTTCTATGAATACTGCTTCACTGCTTACGTTTTGAACAAGAAGGATGAGGCACTTCAGTTGTGCAAAGAAGGTATGCAGAAATATCCAAAGGATACAGCATTCCAAATTTTGGCAATGCGTGCAGCTGTAGATACACAGAAATTCGAGGATGCATTGAATTATGCAACAGCTATCATCAACAACGCTGAAGTAAAGAAGAACTCTAGCATCTATTCATACTACGGATTGGCCCTTGCTGGCAACAAGCAGTATGATCAGGCTTTGGAGCAGTACAACAAGGCATTGGAAATGAATAAGGAAGACATTAAGCCTTACCAGTACATTTCTGAGACATACAAGGCTATGGGCAACGAAGATAAGGCTATCGAGTTCGCTCAGACTTATATGGAGAAGAACCCTAACGCTGCTCCTTCTGACTTCGTTAAGATGGCTGAGATTTACAATGCTAAAGCTCAGAAGGGTGGCGCAGATAAGGCTGTATGGGTAGACAAGGCTATCGGTGTTTACAACATCTTCGCAGAAAAGTATCCACAGATTAAGGCATACGCTGACTTGCAGGCTGCTAACATCGCATTCCAGAATGAGTTGGACGACAAGGCTCTTGAGAACTATGAAAAGGTAATCAAGGAACTCGAAAGCAAGCAGTATGATGAGGATGAAAAGGGTTACTTGATGCAGGCATACAAGAATGCTGGTTACATCTACTGGGGTTCTAAGAAAGACTTAGACACTGCTAGACCATACTTCGAGAAGTTGATTAAGCTCGATCCTAACAACTCTCTTGCAAAGAAGGCTTTGGGTCTTGAAGAGGAAGCAGCACAGTAATATGAAATTTCTCAAGAGAATTCTTTAACAGAAATCTTGATTAGAAAAAATATAAGGCGGTGAAGTATTTAGCTTCATCGCCTTTTTCGATACATTATATAACAACATAATAATTGTATAAGCCTCCATACTTGGTGACGGCAAACAGCCGTTTTTCTACACAAAGTAAGGATAAAGGGTGAATCAAAGTCCATATAACAGAAAAGAGCGATTCCAAAGGAACCGCTCTCAATGTTTTATGTAACTAAAAGTATCTATCCTTAAAAATTAAGGAAGACTAATTGCCTCGTTAGGGCAAACATCTGCGCAAGTACCACACTCTGTGCAGAGGTCTGGGTTGATAGAATACTTCTCGCCCTCAGAGATTGCACCTGATGGGCACTCATCGATACATGTACCGCAAGCGATACAATCGTCACCAATTACGTATGCCATAATTCTTAATGTTTTATAATGTTAATAATATGTATTCGCTTCAATAGTTTAATACCTAAATTTGATGGTGCAAAGATAATAATATTTTCCGGAATACCTACAAATAGGTATAAGTTTTTTAAGAGAAAACTTCAATTTATACATTATCGAAATAGAGAAAGAAACAATAAGAAGAAAAATTATCCGTTAATAATAATATGAAAAGATTGATAATGACCATATTAGCAGTCATGACTATAAGCATAGTAATCATGGCACAAGAAAGGACTGTAGAAAACCGTCCTTATACTGATTTGCGCCCATTCCATTTTGGCGTTATGGTTGGAATACACTTCCAAGACTTAGAATTCAAGAATACAGGACAAACTTCTTATATAGATGCAGATGGTAATGAGAAGGAATCCAATGTTACGGTAGATCAAGACAGATGGGATGCGGGATTTACGGTAGGAGTTTTGGGAGAATTCCGCCTAAACAGCCACTTCCAGTTTCGTATTGCTCCAGCCATGTACTTCGGTACGAGACATCTCACATTCCATAATCTGATGGAAAAAGATGGTATAGGAAATCCCATAGAAGAAAAGCAGGAAATGAAAACGGCATATATCTCTTCAGCTTTTAATCTCATTTTTGGCGCACAGAGATTTAACAATCATCGACCTTACATCATGGCAGGATTGAATCCGATGATCAATCTTAGCGGAAACAACGATGATTACATCAAACTGAAGAAGTCTGAAATGTTCCTCGAAATTGGTGCCGGGTGCGATTTCTACCTACCATTCTTTAAGCTCAGACCAGAACTTAAGTTCATGTATGGATTAACAGACTCATACGACAAGAATTATATCAATAAAGTGAAAGACAAAAGCATGTTACCTTATACGAAGGCGGCAAAAAGTGCTCATAGCAAGATGCTTGCATTGACTTTCTATTTTGAATAGAACGTAAGAAAAATAAAACTAAAGATAAACAAGAAGAGCTTGACTCCTACCCTAACGAGTCAAGCTCTTTTTATATATTTCCAAGAATAGATTACTCTACAATCTCCCACGAGAAGACACACCCATTTATCATTCCTGCATCAGCACCCTGAAAATCAGCAGAATAAGGACTACCATCCACAGGATTCTTGCCCACATAGCGTTGCGTTTTCAGAGAAAGAAGCATGCAGCGGTTATAAAGCATATCCTGCCATAAGAACTCCTCTGCCTTGGAAGAGTCGGAAGTCAGACGAACATCACCAGATAAACCAGCACCTGCAATATAGACATATCGTCCGTCAGCCGTCTTCAAAGCAATCTTTCCCTTACCTCTATCCTCCACAACAAACTTCACCTGATTTCTCATGTCCTTTCGGTTACCGGAACTATGCATCAATCCATGTCCGGTAGCATCCATCAGACTGCCATCAGCGAGATTAGAGAATCTTATGGTCTTGCCTATAGGCAGATTAACTGTTCTGTCAGCCATCGGCTCCTCTACCTTGAAATCATCGAAATCAGCCACACCGCCATTCAATTCCTTCTTGTTGAAAGCATAAAGTGCCACACGCACCCCCTGGAAGGTCTTCAACTGATAAGGCGAAAGCATCTGCTCGCCGATATTCTCCCAGGTCTTGCCATCCAGAGAATAGGAATATTGCAACTGGCTCTTGTCATAATCACCCCAAAGGCGCAACCAAACTACCTTACTTTTAGCCAACGGCTTCAACACTTCCTTGTTGGTATTTTGGTCATAACATCTCAAGTTCAACCCCTTATCCGTCTTGACAACGCCCAATGAAGCGTATGGCGTATTGATGGCACCCAAACCAGCCTCATCACCTACCTTCAAGCGGGATGCATCTAATTTAACAGAAGTATAAGAAACAGGTCCGATGGCACGCTGCGTCAATGTATTCTTTGCCCAAAGCAGTTGCTTGGCAGGCATCGAATGCAAACGGAGCCAACCCCTTCGCTCCTTATTCAGCGACCACATCTTGTCGTTCGGATTATGATTCCACTGCCAAACCGGCTTGAAAGTCTTGCCAGAGAAATCATCACATCTTTCGTATGGTGTCTGAGGCGCTTTTACCGCATCATTCGGTTTGAACCAGGTACGAGGCGAACGTCCCAGGTTCTTCTCCAATCCGAAATAAGGCCAGCCGTCAACCCAAGTGATAGGCGACAGGCATACGGTTCTGCCCACGGCATTGAAGTCCTGCATCGAAACGCCCCACCATTTGCCGTCAGGCGCCTGCACGATGCCACCTTGGTGAATGGTAGCACAACCCAATTTCACGCCATTAGGCTTGTTGTTTTGGAATTTGAAGCCATCTTCCGGCAAAGGACGACCGATACCCATGTTACCTACGCTCCATCCCGCAGCATAACCATACGATTCTCTCTCGCTGATTACGCAGGTTTCGTAAGGTCCCCAGATACTCTTGCTTCGGGCACACTGCATACGACCCATCGGCGAATAATCGGCAGAGAGGATGTAGTACATACCATTGATTTTATAAACATGATGTCCCTCACCCATCGCATTGCCTTCCGGAATCACCACCTTGCTACTGCCTTCTACCGGGCCACTCAAATCGGGCTTCAACTCCGTAACGGTCACGTTTCCATACTTGTGCACGGCATAAATCTTGCCATCCTCATCGAAGAGCACAGAGAGGTCGTAGATATCGCCATTAACTTTATGATGCGTCCAAGGTCCCTTGGCACTGTCCGAGATATAAACCTGCAATCCATGTCCGTTGATGTTAGAGAAGATATAGAACTTGCCGTTGTGATAGCGGATGGCAGGTGCCCAGATACCCTGTCCGTACGCCTCCTTGTCATTGCGGAGATTGAAATCATCAGAATCATCGAATCGGTCGAAACAGTAGGAAGAAAATTCCCAATTCACCAGATCCTTGGAATGGAGAACCACCAGTCCCGGAACACTGTGCATCGTGGTACCCGCCAGATAGTAATCCTCCCCTACTCTGATAATATCAGGGTCAGAAAATTCATCATAAAACAAGGGATTGGTAAAGGTACCATTCCCGTTATCAGCCGACCATGACTTGCTAGCCAAGGTCTGTGCCGAAACACTCAGAGATCCGCTCAGAAGAGCGATGCAGCAGGTTGCAATTAATACTTTCTTCATTGTAATTCTCAGGTCTAAAATTTTATAGTTAATAATATAGCCGCAAAAGTACCACTTTTTATCCACTTATCGGTGGACAAAACGATACTTTTACGGCTTTTTTTGATATTTACCTATATAAAATACGATTATAAGACTTGAAACACCTATTTTAAACCTGAAAGTTGATAAGTCTTTCCTGGCTCTGTTTCCAAATCATATTCATACACCGTCGGGATATTTGCCTTGACACCTTCTTCCACTCTCTGCTGCTCCATCGCTGTTTTTACTACAGCAGGTGCCAGCAAAGCATTCGGACAGCCACCTTCAGCCTTCTTCAGTTTTTTCGCCTTCAGCGGAACGTAGGAGCGGAGACGCAGCACGCCTCCGATGGTGGAACGAATTTTCGCCTTCATCAGTCTGCCATTCTTCCAGTCCATATCCACCACAAAGCCGCCACGGGCACGAAGTCCCTTTACACTTCCTTCTTTCCAGGCATCAGGCAAGGCTGGCAAGAGATGCACGGCTCCATCATGACTCTGCAGGAGCATCTCTGCGATACCGGCTGTTACTCCGAAGTTGCCGTCAATCTGGAATGGTGGATGGGCATCGAAGAGATTCGGATAGGTTCTGCCCTCAGGATATTCCTTTGCCTGCGCATCAGATGGCAACAGACGAAGCATATTGCTGATGATTCTGAAAGCATGATTGCCATCGAGCATGCGTGCCCAGAAGTTCGTCTTCCAACCCAGACTCCAGCCCGTAGCCTGGTCGCCACGATGCTTCAGCGTGGTGGCTGCGGCATGGAACAGTTCCGGATGAGAGAAAGGAGAAATCTGATTGGATGGATACAATCCATAGAGATGCGAAATATGGCGATGCTCATTCTTCGGATCATCCGCATCCACAAGCCACTCCTGCAACTGTCCGTACTTTCCTATCTGCATTGGCGGAATCTGAGAAATCAGCTGCTGCATCGCCTTGCGTTCAGCCTCATCAACCCCCAATATTTCAGAAGCCTTCACGGCACTGGTCAGGGCATCGAAGGCAATCTGGTTATCCATCGTGCAACCTGCCGTTACGGCAGTCCTCTTACCCTTAGGTCCCTGTTCCGGACTCACCGACGGCACGGTTACCTTCCATTCGGTGCCCGGCAACTTCTGCATATAGTCGAGATAGAACTCAGCAGCACCTTTTATTACCGGATACCACTGCTTGAGGAAAGCCTTGTCGCCCGTATAGAGATAATGCTGCCAGAGATGGGTGGTGAGCCAGGCTCCACCATTCGGGAACATGCCCCACTGCGCACCGTCCACCGGACCTGCTATGCGCCAGATATCGGTGTTATGATGTGCCATCCAGCCACGGCAGCCATACATTTCCTTAGCCGTCTGTGCTCCCGTTACACTCAAATCCTTAATCAGCGAATACAGAGGTTCCGTGGTGTTACCGAGATTCGTTACCTCGGCAGGCCAGTAGTTCATCTCCGTATTGATGTTGATGGTATATTTGCTGTCCCAAGGGGCATTTTTGCTGTCGTTCCAAACACCCTGCAAGTTTGCCGCCTGTCCACCAGGCTGTGAAGAGGAGATGAGCAGATAGCGACCATAGTTATACATCAGCGCTACCATCGCCATATCCTTGCTGCCCGCAAATTTCTCCAGGCGTTGGTTGGTAGGCAACGAAGCATTGATATCGGTTGGCAGAACCAGAGAAGAAGTAGCGAACTGCTTCTGATAAGCCTCCACATGGCGTTTCTCCAACTGTGCATAGCTCATCAGTTTCACCTTATTTATATAGTCGGCATTGCGTTGGGCGGCATTGCCCGACACATCGTGATAGTTCACAAAATTGGTGGCAGCGCTCACGAGGATGGTTGCCTCGGTGCCATCTGTCTTTACATCTGCCACGCATTCAGCAGCAAGAGCTGCCTTGATACCCTCCTGGTCTTGTCCCTTCACCTTCAGCATAACCCCTGAAGACGTTTTCTGAGTCTGATGTTCAAAAGGCGAATCCAGGGTAACATCGATATTCAAGGCACCCTTTCTACTCGCCTTGATGTGGCAAACGATAACGCCATCAGCCAGCGAAGCAAAGGTGGTGCGGATATATCTTACGCCATCCATCACGAAAGAAGTCGTGGCAATCGCCCTCTTCAAATCGAGGTTACGCACAAACTGCTCAGTCTTTCCCTGGTTCTTCATGCTGATATGCAGATTTGCCATCGGCAGGAAGCGCATGCCATGAGGACCTGGGATGAAGGTCTGATTGATGAGAGCTGCCGCCTCCTCTTCCCTGCCATTGAAGATGAGTTCCCTCACCTTTGGCAGATTCTCCAGGGAATTCTTACTATTGTTGTTATGAGGACCGCCACTCCAGAAAGTCTCCTCATTCAACTGGATATTCTCGTCCGTAGTTCCGCCATATACCATACCTCCCAAGTGAGAATTTCCTATAGGTAAAGCCTCCAGCCAATGTTGGGCGGGAGCGTTATACCAAAGCCGAGTACTATTATCTGTGCAACTTGCCTTAGCTATCATCTCTACCGGAAACAATAGTCCCAAGACCCAAGCCCCCAAAATCATCTTATTTCTGTTCATAAAATCAGCATTGATTAGTAATTAAAAACGGCACAAAGATAAGGAAACTTTTTGATTTTCCATCACTTTGTGCCGTCAAAATTAAAAATATCTCAAACTTTAAACCTATTTTCTTTTAGAATACTCAAAACAATCTACATCTATATATCCTCCGGTAGCCTTTGTTGCATAGTTATAGATGGCGATACGGGTTCCCATAAAGAGGCGGCGATAATCATACAGCATCTTGAAATCCTTGATGGCAGGAATCCAGGTCTTGCCGTCTATACTATATAATAAGGTGGCGAGATCCTGATGAAGACGGAAATCGCAACTCATCTTCAGATAGATGATGCTTGATTTCGTTGCCTTATCCTGCTTCAGATTCAAAGGCTGGCGATACACCTCCTCACGCTTCACACCGGTCACCGCCTTCTCCTTATCCGTCAGGGCCACACTCTCCTTGGTACCTACCACAAAGAGTTTCTTGCCTTCCTTTACGATAGAAAGCAGGGCTGCATCACCTTGGAAGGCTGACAAGCCAGCCACATCGCCATCTTTCATCTTGCTCACATCCATCTTGATGATTCCCTCGCAGGTTGGTCCTTCGGTACGGGTACTGATGGTATTTGGAGCCAGGAAGATATTAGGAACGATGCGGGATGTCTTCAGACGGAGCCAGCCCTTGCGCTCTGTGAGCGACCAGGCATTATCCACAGGATTGTGGTTCCACTGCCACTGCAATTCCAGTTTATCCTTCGAGAAATCGTCGCTATACACGAGTCCCTTGCCGTCGTAGCCCAGCACAGGCTTCTGCATCTGGGCAGGAATATTGCCCTTCTCATCGGTCAGCATAGGCCAGCCATCCTTCCAGGTACATGGCTCCAGCGTGAGCACTCTGCCCACACCACCACGGTCTTGGAATACGATGCCATACCAGTTGCCATCCTTATCATCTACAATCGTACCTTGTCCCACGCCATTGAATCCGGCAAACTCCGTTTCCAGAATCACCTTCTTTTCGTAAGGACCCGTTATCTTATCTGCACGATAACAAACCTCACGACGAGGATGTCCCTGTGGCCACGAAATCATCAGGAGATAATACTTGCCGTTGTGCTTGATCATGCGGGAACCTTCGAGCAAGCCCGTTTCATCAGCATCACGCTCAAACAGTTTACGATGGCTACCCGGCACCACTTCCGTCAGGTCGGCATTCAGCTGCACCATCTCTCCTGTTCCATAAACCACGTATGCCTTATCGTCGTCATCGAAGAAGAGAGCGGCATCATGGAAATGCTGCAAACGGCTGTGGATAGTCCATTTGCCCTCGATATCATCGGCGGTGCAGATATAAGTCTCTCCACCGGGATTATCATTCGGAGCAAAGAGCGCATAGAACTTGCCTCGATGATACTGCAGGGAAGTGGCCCACTGACCACGACCATACACCGTACCCTCCTTCATGTCATACTTAGGTGAATCGGTAAGTTTAGGGAAAATATAGTTCACGGTTTCCCAGTTCACCAGATCCTTCGATTTCATGATAGGCGCACCCGGCATCAGATGCATGGTGGTGCTTACCATATAGAAACTGTCACCCACACGGATTACATCCACATCAGGCACATCAGCCCAAACCACAGGATTAGCGAAATTCTTCTCAAACTTCCACCAGTCGAAATTGAAGAGTTTGCTTCCCTTCAATCCCTTAAACACGAAGTATATATCATGCTTTCCTGTCACTTTCTTTAGCATTTGTGCCGAGAAAGTCTTCCACTTTTCCCAGCCACCCGTCTTGGTAACATCAAGTTTAGCTATCAGTTCGCCATCTTCCTTATCGAGATGAACCTCCAGCGAACCTCCAAGCGAAGAGCACGCTGCAGAGATGGCAAATGCATCCGGACTCTCATTTCCGAAATCCACCTCACGTACCTTGATATAATCACCTGTATGGATTTCAGAGATATAAACACCCGTATCATCGGTCTGCTCCGACTTCACTCCCTTAGAGAAAGCGATGGTTTCAGCCTCCTGACGCTTGTAAGGATTGAGAGTTGCGATAGGAGCCACTCCTTCCTGAGTATGGTGGATAATTGGGAAGGTGCCGTCGGCATTATATTTGAATTCTTCCACAGCCACACTGCGTCCGAATCCGCCACCCAGTTTGCCCGTATGATAGAAGAAATAAGACTTGCCCTTGAAGTCGGTAACACCGCAATGGTTAGTAAAGGAGCCCGTATCTTCCAATGGCATGATTTCGCCCATATACTTCCATGGTCCGAAAGGCTTCTTGCTCATGGAATAAGCGATATGCTCAGGCACTCCACCTGCAGCATAAAGCATATAATAGTTCTTGCCACGCTTCATGAACCAAGGTCCCTCTGTGTAGCAATCCTTATATTTTCGGGTTGAATCGCGCTTCTCCACGTCAGGCGAACCGAATCCCTCCTCAGTCATCACGATTCTGCCCACTTCACGCTTTTCATCAACAGCTGCCTTAGCATCTATACCACCCTTGAAGCTGATCATATCTTTATTCAGTTTGGCATAGTAAAGATGCGGATTACCCCAGTAGAGATAAGCCTGACCATCCTCGTCCATCCAGACGGTAGGGTCGATATTGTCCCAACTTCCATTATCGAAAAGCGGTTTGCCCAGCGCATCCTTGAACGGACCGATAGGAGAATCTGCCACAGCTACGCCGATAGCCATTCCGCCCGTCAGTTTAGAGTGCGCACAGATATACCAGTAATACTTACCATTACGTTCGATAGTCTGTGCTGCCCAGGCACGGTCGTCTGCCCAGGAAAAAGAACTGAGGTCGAGCGGAGACCCGTGGTCTGTCCAGTTCACCATATCTTTGGTAGAATAGACACGCCATTCGTTCATCCAGAAGAAGTCTGCCTTATCTCCATCATGACCGGTATATACATAGAGACGGTCTCCGACAACCAGAGGTGCTGGGTCGGTAGTTAACTGGGTTTGCACGATAGGATTCTGCGCATAGGCAGCTCCCTGCATGGCAAGCAGCCATGCGCTTATCAGTAACGGCTTTCTGAGAGCCAAGATTTTCGTTGTATTCATCATTATGATTGTTTTTTCGTTTAATGCTGCAAAATTACGAAAAAACAATCATAATGACTTTATAGAATGTTTCAAAAACTTTATTAAGTTTATCTTACTACACAAACTCTATTGGTGATTGATGCACTTGTCTCATTCTTGAGTAGAATATATGCTAACATATACTTTTCTACAATTAATGCTTCACAAGTCTCACACCATAAATCTGTCCAACTTGCTTGCCCTTATGAGCCACAAACTTCACTCTTATTTCCTTCTTGCCCTTAACAAACTCTGAAGGAATGGCATAATCAACGGTCTTAAACTGTGTGGTGCGCCAGCGATGACTGTTGTTCACGCTGCAAAGCAACTTGTCGTTGACATAAATATCAAACTCACTTGTACGCCATTCATCCTGTCCCCAGAACTTGAGCTGAAGGCTAAGATTAGTCTCTCCCTTGGTCTGCATCAGATAGCTGAAGAAATGCCCATCCCTTGCATCACGGAAAAAGACGCCCTCAGTATTACCACGCTCAGTAACATCAGCCTCCATGTTATGATCAGTCTCCGGCTGCTGTTCTCCAGGGTTCACCTTATCCACAGTTCTAGCCTCCAAAGCCTGACGGGCTTTTTCCTCATCAGCCAACTTCTGCATATAAGTCTTGTAATCATTCTCGCCTAGTGCCAACCAATACATCATATATCGAGAATCATGAATCTCGAAGAAAGGCTGTAGTTCACCATCAATGGCATTCTCCATTCGGGTGGCAAGTTTAAAGTGCAAAGGCTTGCCAAGAACTGGCTTCAGGTTTTTGGCAATGTCGTCGAGATGTTTCGGCAACAGAATAGGAGCCTCGTCAAGAGCCAGTTTCTTTCCACCGGCATACTGTCCGAAACGGCTGTCATCGGCAATGAGTCCACGCATATCCTCCGTTCCCGTCTTCATGCCGAGCAGGATAGGACCATACATGATTGCCACATACTGAGGCACATTGATCATCGGTTTGATGTAAGCGTGCATAGGCATAGAAATCTTTACCTGGTCACCCTTCTTCCATTTGCGCTTCATGCAGACAAATCCATTCTCCTCATAGCTATCGGCATCAAAACCAACACCCTTCACTGTGAAGTTTTTACACCAGGATGGCTTACGGACTTTCAGGATGAAAGTTCCCTTACCCTTGGCAACTTCTACGACTGATGACTCAGCATACGGGAAGGCAGTCTGCTGACGAATCACCATCTTTCTATCCTTCCAATTCAACTCGGAAGCCACGAAGAGATTCACATAGAGCGCATCATCCTCCGCCTTCACACCCTTATCGTGCGTCCAGACAAACTGTCCATACTTTCCGTGGTCTTCCATTCCTGTTCCCACGCAGCACCACATCGCCTCATTAGGAGCAGAATAGTTGCGATAATGGCGAGGACGGGCGGAAGTGAAATAGACATAGCCGCCATGCTGCGGATGCTGGGCAGAGAGGATATGGTTGAACATCGCAGTCTCGTAAAAGTCGCCATACATGGCATCAGGCTTCACTCGGTTCAGATCCTCGGTAAGCTTCAGCATATTATAAGTATTGCAAGACTCCGGTCCATCGATGTCGTTGATATAGTCGATGCAATTTTCCTTAGTCGGGAAATGCTCACGCCTGCTGTTACCTCCCAAAGCCAGCGAACGCTGACGTGTCACAATTTCCCAGAAATACTCGCTGGCATTGTGATATTGCACATCATGAGCCAACTCAGCGATGCGCTGATAACCGATAACCTTTGGAATCTGTGTATTGGCATGCATATTGTCTAGACAATCCTTGCCTTCTTCCATTGGCACCAGCAACAGCTTGTGAGAGAATCGGCGGGCACAATCCAGATATTTCTGCTCTCCGGTAATGGCGTATGCATCAGCAAGCACTTCGTTCATGCCTCCATGCTCATTGCCTAACATTTTCTCCATCTGTCCGTCATTCAGATCACGCGTAATGTCCACAGCCCAATCGCAGAACTTCAGAAAGAGATTCTTTGCCTGTTCATTGCCGCAATAGAGCCATGCATCACGAAGACCTGCATACATCTTATGAATGTTATAGAAAGGAGCCCATGTTCCGAAGTAAGGTCCGAAATCGCCTTTACTGAAAGCAGTCCACATCTTGGCACTATTCGGAACACCACCGATATAGTTATGGCACCAGGCTTCATGGCGCTGATTGTTGGCATCAAGCACCAGCTGGAGTTCGGATATCATATATTCCATGCGCTTGCGGCATTCCTCATTGCCTGTGGCTGCATTGATGGCAAGAGCCGACAGATAATGTCCGCCCACATGTCCGTCCAGTCCATCCCAGTTGGGATAAGAAGGTTTGCGAGGCTGCAAGCCAGCCTCCTTGCGATAAGGAGCCAGCATACGGTCACAATCATATTTCAGAAGCACCTGCACATTCAAGTCGCGGGCATGCTTCAATGGTCCGTCCAAAAGGGTGATATCGCCCAGCGGGAACTCATCCTTATAAAGTTTATCTTGCGCCACGACACCCAAGGCAGGCACCATGCTCAGCAGAGCAATCATCAATTGTTTCTTCATTTTCTGATATTATTTCTAATTAAAATTCTTATTAAAGGTGTATATCTCTGTAGATTACAGCACCTTAATCATTAATGTCAATACACAAAACTGCAGCAGTAGCAAGGTTGGCATGTTCCGGATAAGTAACCTGAAGACCATCAGATGTCTGTTTCCACTGAATATTGCCCTTGTAACCCAACAGCTTTACAGACCTGATTTTTGATGCAAGATAGCCCTTGCCATCCGCCAGGGAATGAACAACTACTGCCTGTCCGGCAGAAGGAACATTCATCAGGAATGCATAGAGCTTTCTGTTCTTGCCGTGGGTGAATCGGATATCCTGCGCTTCGAATCTGAAATTAGCCTGTTTGCTACCCAATCCTCCGCCAGGAAGCGTCTTTAACTTGCCATTAACTATCTCACCCTCACCCAGAGTCTTCCATGCCTTGCTGCCATAAACAGCCTCACCGTTGATTTTCATCCACTTACCTACCTTTTCCAGCATTTCAACGCAACCATCTTCTATACTGCCATCAGGGCGCAAAGGAATGTTGAGCGCCACATTACCATCACGAGCAATAGCCTCGATGATAAAGCGTATCATACTGCCAGAATCGTATGTAAAGTTGGGTGCATAGAACCAGTCACCTACAGGAGCCTCGCGTATCCAAGGCTGCGAAGCATTGATGGAGTCAGGGAAATCAAATTCCGCTGTATTAACCGTACCATTGGTAGGATGACGGAACTTGACGATTGCGAATCCATCTACCTTGCCCTTGGTCTTGAGCTGACGGTTATAGTAATCCGCCATCACTGTCTGCATGGCATTACACTTGTAACCCGTGCCAGTGCCACGTCCCGTGAAAGGCCCCTCATAAGTACCATCCGTATAAATGAAATCGGGATCATAATTCTCGGTTACATCCATCATGCGGAGCGCCCATTGCTTGGCATACCAGTTGGCGTATTCAAGATGTCGCGAGAAGACACCAGCCTTAGGAGGCGACCATCCCGATTGCGCAGCAGTAGCCACACTCTCGTATTCCCGCAAATCAATGCCATAAAGCAGACGAGGGTCATATCCTTCCCACCATTTGCCCTTTCCATCAGCAAGAGTAAGATGACCATCATAAGGCACCCCGGCTTTTCCACCCTGTTTGTCACTGCCGAAAGCAGTCTGCCACCACCACCAGGTATATTCGTGGTGGAACGTAACTCCATAGCGCATGTGATACTTATGACAAGCATTCACCCACTCACGGAGCAAATCGCGCTTCGGACCGATATTAACAGAGTTCCATGGCTGATACTTCGATTTCCAAAGATCGTAATTATCGTGATGAACTCCCTGAATCATCAGGAAACGGGCACCAGATTTCTGATAGAGCCTGGTGAGTGCGTCAGGATCCAACTTGGTTGGGTTCCATGTATGGAGCACATCCTTATAACCCATTTCAGACGGATGACCATAGCGCTTCAGATGGTTCTTATATGCCTGATGGTCTTCTTTATATAAATTACGGGCATACCAGTCGCCACTCTCTCCGGCTGCCTGTGGTCCGAAATGAACCCAGATTCCGAATTTTGCATCACGAAGCCAAGCTGGTTCTCCCGGATAGTTAGCCTCTATCGATTCCCATGTAGGTTTAAACGGACCTTCTGTGATAGGCAAATCTATCTGCACTTCTTTAAAATCGTCAATATTTCCTATCTTTACAGAACCCACAGGTTTGGCTTCAGCAATGACTGGCATAGGAGACAACAGATTTCTCATACCATCGCTACCCATAGCTACTTTCAGAGCCTTTCCCTTGTATGTAACCGTATTCTTGCTTCCGTCCTGGAGTTCGATGTTGAGCTGTCTTTCCTTCACCATATTCCTGTAACTTCCCTTTCTCGCTGAAATTTCCAGGGTTTTAGCCTTGTCATTCCAATGCAGACGATAGGTGGCAAAGGCTTTCTTCTCGTAGGCATAGCCATCACCGGCATCCTCGTAGATTTCAAAGTCGGCATCTGCTCCAGGATATATCTTGATAGTATAAGGTGCATCAGGCTGCTCCCCAGTGAATTGCTGGCATACAGTAAATGGGATGATGCTGCCTGCTTTCACATAGAGAGGAGAATGCTCTATAGGAGCTGCCGCCTCTATCCATCTGCCTCCATCCTCATGCTTACCCGTCCAATAGTCATACCAGCCTGCATCTGTTTTTGGAAGGTACATCTTTCTGCTTGCCTCGCCATACTGCATTAATGGTTTAGTCATTGGTGCAACAAGGAAAGATGGTCCCATCATAAACTCGTCCTTTATATCATGGACAATGGAATCAGAGGCAAAATCGAAAGCCAAGGCACGTGTCATGGTGTAGCCTTCTCTTGTCACCTTCGAAGCCAGCGAATAGGTATATGGCAACAGTTCGTAGCGCAACCTAATATGGTTGACTATACTCTCATAGAAAGGTTCGCCCGGATTGCCGAATCGCCATACCTCTCGGGGAGTATCAGTACCATGACTTCGAAGCATAGGCAGGAAGGTGGCAAACTGGAACATTCTCGTGTACAGTTCACGATAGGCAGGGTCGTTGCACCCCTTAGGGAACTCACCCTTATAGAACCATCGGTTCCATTTGTCAGGACCTACGAAGAATGCACCTACATCAATCGTCCAATAAGGACATCCCGTAGCCATGAAATTCAAGCCTGCGGGAATCATCTGGGCAAAGCTCTTCCATGAGGCATAAGTATCTCCATTCCAGGTGATGGTAGAAAACCGTTGCTGACCGGCATACGAAGAACGGGTTAAATTAACAACTCGCTTCTCATCCGTCACCGCTCTCTGATGTTCATAGATTCCCATTGCATGATAAAGAGAGTAAGTCTGACTGCGTTCTGCTCCCAGCATATCACTCAATGCCCGAGTGTTGAGTTTCCATCGCTCGGCATGGTTCTGATAGCCATACCCCTTGCGCATCGGATTGTTCCAGTCGCCATCCACAGGTTCTGAGGAATCGCACCACCACGCATCAAACCCATTCTTGAAGAATTCGTTGTTGGCATAATCCCAATAGAGCGAACGGGCCTGCGGCTTGTAAGCGTCATAAACAGAGCCACCCGGCAATATCCATCCCCTTTTCTTGAAATCATCGTGCTGAGGACAGAACTGCGCATTAGGCCAGATAGAAATCATCAACTTGCAGTTCATGGCATGAAGCGAATCTGCCAAAGCTTTCTTGTCGGGATAAAACTTCGGGTCCATCTTCAACTCTCCCCAATGCCCTGCAGACCAGTAACTCCAATCCTGTACGATCATATCAAGCGGAATCCTGCGCTGGCGATATTCCCTGACGATGCACTCCAGTTCCTTGGAACTGCAATAGCGTTCCTTCGACTGGGTATAGCCGAAAAGATACTGCGGCATCATCGGGCACTCACCTGTAAGCTGGCGATAATTAGCAACCACCGCATCCATGTTGTGTCCCTTCAGCATGTAATAATCAATTTCCTGCGCAGCTTCCATTTCCACATAACTGCTATCCTCCACATTATTATATATCATAGCACAGCCTGCATCAAAGAGCAAGCCATAACCAGCCGTAGAGTTGAGCACCGGTACCATCGCCTTCAGATTGTGCTGACAAAGCCACATCTTCTTGCCTCGCAGGTTCATGTAGTCCTCGATATGGGAACCCAAACCATAGATAGCCTCATCTTTCTTCCAGTTGAAGTTCATCTGATAGCGATAAGCCGAGCCCAGCGTATCTCGCTTCAGCACGTCCATTTCCTCAACATCACCATTTGCCGTATGCACCACCCTGCGGGTTTTCTCATTAAAAGTTACCTTCTCCTGATAAACTTTCTGTGAAGAACGGGGATTCTTCAGGTTTTCTGATAGGAGCAGATGATGCTGATGATCGAAATAAGAGATAGCCCCCGAAGATTGATTGATCGTAACCACCAGACTATCTGATGTCATGGAGAGATAATCCTTTCCATAACGCAGTTTTATTTTCCTATCCTTGCGCGGCACACACACATCCGTTCCATTACCGGCAAACTTACCCTCTGGCTGGAATCTAACTCTCACCACATCCGGCTTGACAAACTGCACAAGCAACTTGCCTTTTCCTTTTTGCCATTCCAAACCATTGAATACGGCATGAACCTCTCCAGTGCCCATATTTCCAGCCGAAGCCACCATGCATAAAGGCATGAGACCTGCTACGGCAACAACTTTACGAAATAACGAATTCATCATTTTCCTGCTTATTGATTACATTAATTATTTGATAACCATCACAAAGCCACCACGAGGCTGTGCATTGATATAATCTTTCATACCCCTAACCTTACGGTATGAAATTTTCCAAGGATTTTTTGCCGTTCCGCTATCCTCGAACAAAACAACACGTGAGTTTTGCTTTGTCAGAGAAGATAAATTCAGGGCCAGTTTCTGGGATTCATCCTTGCCATTAATGCCAGCCACATACCAGGTGCTTCCCTTTCTGCGAGCCATCACGACACTTTCGCCAGGATAACCACTGAGCAATCGCGTCTCATCCCATGCAGTCGGCATGTTCGAGATAAAATCCTGCACTTCCTTTGGCTGGGCAAGATAACTCTCCGGCTTATCAGCCCAATGCATCAAAGCCGACTCGAACAAGATTGGCAAAGCCAATTCATGAGCATGGGTAGTGATATGCGGATGCTGAGAATCAGAAAAGGTGCAAGGCGTATAATCCATCGAGCCCACGATGCCGCGGGTAAATGGCAAGGTAGCATTATGGCAAGCAGCCTTTTTTGTCAGCACAGATTCATTATTATACCATTCCGCTCCATACACACCCTCGGTAGAGAGCAGGTTGGGATAAGTGCGCTGCCAGCCGCGGGGAACAGTAGCACCATGAAAATTAACCGTAAGATGATGGCGTGCCGCACACTCCAAGAGGTCGATGCAATACTCCATCGTTTCCTGTTTATCGCCTGCAAAGAAGTCTATCTTCACTCCAGCTACGCCCATTTTCTCCAACCAGGCAAACTCCTTCTCCCTGTTTTCCGGAGCATTCAGTCTATTGTGAGGACCTGGTGCACCCCAAGCCTTAATCCATGCAGTAGAAGAATTATACCAGAGCAAAGGCTTCACACCCCTATCCTTAGCATATTTCAAAGCCTCCTCGATGGTGGCTCCATTCTTCATCTCATCCCATTCTGCATCAATCAATACGTATGGCAGATGCAAGGTCTTCGCCATATCTACATATTTTTTAATGATATTCAAGTCGTTAGAGCCATGGTTGTAAGCCCAATAAATCCAGCTTACACTTCCCGGTTTAATCCATGAAGTATCTTTCAGACGACAAGGGGCACTGACATCAGTTACCAGGGTCGAAGCTATCAGATCCTGCTTCTTTCCAATGACAACCACCCGCCAGGGAGATTTCCAATTACCCGAATAATGCTGTGTGTTTTCATCCAGGAACACATGATAGTCCTCCGGATTCTGCCCGTTCTTCAAGGAAGAGGCACTGTTGATTCGTTCTATACCAGCTTCAGTAATAAGAGAGAACACACCATTCTGCTCAAGCAGACAAGGATAGCCCCAATGTTGTTTCCCGCCTTTACCTGTGGTAGATAAAGGGAAGAAATTCTCATAAGACTCTGTCCATTCCTGAAACCATCGGCGTGTGCCTTCACTGATATGATAAGTTGTCAAATCCTGCCTGATTGCCGTATGCTGCAAACCCTCCAACTCATAACGAAAGGCTACACCATCATTATAAAGGCGAACCACCATGCGCAACGGGCGCTTCAGATCATCCTCAAAGGTATAAACAATTTCATTCGCCTCGTTCTTGCATTCACTCTTCTTTCCCATGAGCAACTGATAATGCTCCGAAATATACTTGGGTTTGGAAATGTTTTTCAAGATCAGATTTCTTCCTCCACCATCGCTGGTATTCAAGCCATAACCAGAAATATGAAGCACCTGGCTTTCCTTATTTCCTTTACTGGCATCGCGATAAGCTACATCAAAAGCCTTCACCTTATTTTTCTCCCCCTCTGCCTTCCATTCTATCTTTCCATTGGGAGAAGAGAAAGATTCCCGCAGATTCTGCGCAACAACTGCACCCTTCATGGCAAGCAGCCATGCAATCATCAGTAACGGCTTTCTGAAAGCCAAGATTTTCGTTGTATTCATCATTATGATTGTTTTTTCGTTTAATGCTGCAAAATTACGAAAAAACAATCATAATGACTTTATAGAATGTTTCAAAAACTTTATTAAGTTTATCTTACTCCCCAAACTTCCACCAATCCAGGAAGAAGAGGTTCTGCTTCTGGATGTTGCCTCCCTTGAAGACGAAGTAGAGGTCGTGTACACCCTTTACCTTCTTCACCTGGGTAGAGAAGGTTTTGTATTCGTCCTTGGTGTTTTTGATATCCACCTTGCCGATGCACTGACCGTTTACCCCATCAAGACGGATTTCGATGCTGCCGCCAAACATGTGGCAAGAGGCAGAAATCTCAAACTTTCCTGCTCCCTTCTTGAAGTCAACACCCTTCACGAGGATATACTTTCCCTCATCAATATTCGTAACCACTTGGTTCCATCTGTCCTTCTGTGCCCATTCGTTCTTAGGCTGCGTCTTCAATCCATAGCCCCAAGCCATCGTCTCAGCCTCAACCTGGCGATAAGGGTTGAGCCATTCTATCTGCTCCAACTTGCAATCCTGGAAGTATGGCAACTCCTGGATGGTTCCGTCAGGATTGTAAGTCATTTCGGCCACAGAAACAGAACGCTGCTCGGCATGACGCCCCGTCTTCAAACGGAAGATGTCATAATTCAAGCCGAAGCAGTAGCTCTTGCCCTTATAGTCGATGATGCCCGGATGATTGCCACGAGTGCGAGGCGTATGGTTCATGATATGTCCCTTATATTTCCACGGTCCGAGCGGATTCTTGCTCATCGCATAACCGATACCCTCAGGACAGCAGGTAGAAGCATAAGCCAAATAATAATTGCCATTTCGTTTCCAGAACCAAGGACCTTCCTGATAATCCTGGATCTTCGGAAAGTGCATGATGGAATCAGAATATGAAATCATGTCCTCGTTCAGTTTCACAGCCTTCAACTCCGGGTTGCCCCAATACATGTAAGCCTGGTTATCATCATCTATCCATACGGTAGGGTCGATGTCGAACCAGTCGCCCTCCCATGCCAGAGGCTTTCCGATAGGATCCTTAAACGGTCCGAATGGACTATCAGCTACCAGCACTCCGATGCCATGACCATGGATAGGACAATACATATACCATTTGCCATTGCGCTCGATGACCTGCTCTGCCCAGGCACCATTCTCACCCTTGAACCACTTGAAGTCTTTCAATGAAGCCACGGCACCACGGTCTTGCCAGTTTACCATATCCGTTGAGGTATAGAGCAGCCAGTCTTTCATCAGGAAACCCTCAGCCCCATCCTCATCGTGGGTGGTATAGAGATAAACCGTATCGTTGTGCACATAAGGTGCAGGATCGGCTGTGTACTTGGTCTGGATGATTGGCAAGTTGATGTTCTGTGCTGTTGCTGCAGTTCCCATGCCAGCCAAAAGCAGGGATAAAATCATTCTGTATCTGGTCATTTTATGATTTAAATTAATTATTAGTTGATTAAATTGTTATTTGTGGATGCAAAGATAAGCAAAAAAGTAGAATTCTACTTTTTCACATGTGTCAAATTCTTAATATGATGTAACGCATAAGAAAAAGGTGTGTCATAAAATGATGCCACACCCTCTTTTGTTTTTAGCCTTTACATTTTGTATAGCAAAAAGCAAAAATGAGACTTCTCGGTTTTATAAAGTTAGATGCTCATGCCTCTATCACCCAATCCTCAATAGTACCTTGGGTAGAATCAAAATTGATGCCAACCTTGGTAATTGGCAAGCCACAGAGAGCGAATCGCTGGCGATAGTTCTTCAGATTGATTTGCTGCATTGCCGCCTGAGCACTCTTATTCAGCTTCAATTCAACCACATATAGGTCAGTCTTGGTAAGGAGCACAATATCTACCCTGCCACGTGGCGTATGCACCTCCACATCCACCAGGTAATTGGTTAAGAGAGTAAAGATGATGAAGAGCATCTGCTGATAATGCCCCTCATAATTGGTCACGTTGCAGTATGGCACCGTACCCAGGAAGTCTTGCAACAGATGCAAGGCACCATCCATGTTGCGCTTGCCAATAAGCAATGCCATTTTGGCTATTGCCACATTGCCCCGTTCGGCAGAGACACCATCCACGTAGTTTGGCAGAAGATTATCAAACAACCCTACCTTGATTTCCTTGTTTGGAATATCTAGAGTATAAATCCTCGTTTCCGGATCGTACTCCTTAATGGTAACATATCCACTCTGGTAGAGCAACGGCGTGATGGTCTTCATATTCTCCGTTGGTGCATTAAAGGATGAGCTGACTGCTTCTGTCGGGGCTATTTCCGTTGGCAACACGCCAAACTGCCTCAACATATTAATAAGATAAGTTGGCGTACCAGAACTGAACCAAAATGCCCCCAATTCCTTTTTCGAGAAACAGTTGAGCAGACTATATGGATTGAAAACGTCTGGCGATTTCTTAGAGAAATGATAGCCATCATAATTTTCCTTGAGCTTTGCAATCATCATTTCTCTAGAATATCCAAGTGCGTCAGCAAGCATATCGATGTCATCCGACATATTTTCCAGAAGTTCTTCTTTGGTGATGCCGCAGATTCCTGCATATTCATCGTCCATCGACACATTTGTGATATTGTTCAGTTCACTAAAGATGCTAACTTGCGAGAACTTGGTGATACCTGTAAGGAAAACAAAACGCAGTTTTGCCTCACTATATTTCAGAGGACTAAAGAAGTTACGCATGATATTGCGCAACACATCCAGTTGCTCTTTCTCGTGAGCCACATCCAGCATAGGCGCATCATATTCATCGATGAGCACAACCACTTGTTTTCCGCTCTTCTCATAAGCAGTATTGATGAGGTCGATGAGTCGGTTATTTGCCCCGATACGTGGCTCGTTTATACCCCATTTCTTCTCTTGATCTTCCAGGATATAGCCCAAATACAATTCCAGCTGCTCTGGTTCCATGTGCTTGCCACCGCTCATGTCAAAATGGAGGACAGGGTATTCCGTCCACTCCTTTTCTAATTTATCAACTGCCAATCCCTTGAACAATTCCTTCTTTCCCTCGAAATAGCTCTGCATAGTAGAGACGAGGAGTGACTTTCCGAAACGACGTGGACGACTCAAGAAGAAATACTTTCCACTCGTATGAGTCATACGATAGATGTACTCCGTCTTATCTACATAGAGAAAGTCCTCCTCTCGAATCTCAGAGAAGGTCTGCATGCCTATTGGATATAACTTCGTTGCCATATTATCAACAATTTACTATTTACGTTGGCAAAGATAAGCAAAAATCCCGAAACCGCCAAGCGATTTCGGGATTTATTATGTATTGAACTGTGTACCCAATACCTTGAAGGGAATTTTATCAGTATTCTTACTATCTGTTCAGTTCCTTGATGATTTTCTCCAGATTGTCAAGCTGGCGGGCATCCACTTTCACATCTACCAGATTTCCTTCCTTGTCGAAGAGGCGATAGGATGGGAAGGAGCGAATGTTGAGATAATTCTCGATGGCACTCTGCTGAGCCGCTGGCAAATTGTAGTGGACGATATTGTCGCCAACTAAATCATACAGTTTGATGATATTTTTCCATGACTCTTCAGGACTGTTGCTTGCCATGTAAAGATATACCACATCGTATGGCGCCAAGCGTTCGAACTCTTCCTTCGAATGGGCAAGAGCCATCTTGCAAGGGGCACACCAGGTTCCCCAGACATCCAGCAATACCATTTTGCCCTTATAAGGCTCCAATATATGGCGAAGAAGCTTCTCTCCATCGCTCATATCCTGCGGAACTGTCTTGATACTAACAGTAATATCCTTGTTCTGCAAAGACAGGTACTTACGGTGTTCTGCCAATACTTTTTCCCTGATAACTTCAGAACTGATGCTGTGTTCTGCCAGGTCAAGACCATAACTATTGAGTGATATGGCTCCTCTTTCCAACATCTCAAGTAAGGCTTTGGAGATGATGACATCTTTCTGCTGCTGGTTGCATCCCATGCTATCAGCTATATGCTGGGCATAATATACATTGATGAGAGGAGTCTCATCCTTAAGCATCTTGGCAATATCTTCTTTTTCAAGGATAGCCGTAGCGCGCTTGTCAAGGACTGAACTGGAAAAAGCATTTACTATTTCCTCCTGCTCCTTGGCATCTGTCGTCTGATATTGCTTGATAGTTATGGCATCCAGATTCTTAGCCCATTGTTCCACCGTAGCAATTTCTGAATCGGTTATCGCAATATCCCCCAGAGCCTTGTGCTTTCTCAACAGTTCCGGATAAGAATTGGTGGATAAGAATCCATAGGTCCTTCCCATGGGGGTACTGTACTTTAACCTTCTTTCCTGGCCGATGAGATCATTAGTCAGCATATTATAGTCACGAAACTGAGTATAAGGCTGCGGAATCTCCTTCCATATTTTTTCCACTTGGCTCACATATTCCTGAGGGAAAATATGGTCTTTTACGCTATATGCTCCTTGCAAGATATCCGAAGCATAAAAGCAGAGAAGGTATTGAGCCGCATACTCCCGATAACATCTGGAAATAGATGCCGTTTTTTCTATCTGTTTCCGTAAGTTCCCTTCAGCCTCCTTATATCTGGATTCAAGAATCTGCATCATCTCCTGGGCTGGAACCTTATTTTCATACTTACCTGCATAGTCTGCGTTAATCATTGGAATAGGATGTGCGAGCAGTTCGTTTTGCAAGCGACAGTTCTTACCCATGAAGATAGCATGTCCAACCTTGAAGTCATAAAGCAGATAATAGGTCTCACCCGGCTCCAATACAGTGTTGATATAAGTATGTTTCCAGTCCATGAAAACCTCGGTAGAGTTGATGAGGGGTACTTTGATCTCAAATCTGCCAAGAGAATCGAGCTTGCTATAATTGCTCACTTCCTTGAATGTGTAAAAGAGATCATAATACTGCACACTATACTCCTGCCCTCTATCCCAAAGTTCCTTAGGCATATTTCTGAGCCATCCCACAACAATAGCCGTATCGGGCTTGTTATGAGTATCCTTCAGACTTGTGGTCTCATCTTTCTGCGGATAATCCGGAAGGGTGGAAGTGGTAATGAGCGAATATTCGGCTTTCTTGCCGTTGATGCTCATCGTGCGCTTGCCATGTTGAGGTTTGTCGATGTTGACAGCCAGGTCGCTCTTGCCATCGGTAAGGATGAGAGAGTACTTGTCGCCCTTCTGATTCTTCTGCTTGTATTGCCAGTAACGGCAGTCGTAGATGGCGAAATCATCATAGAATCCTATCTCCCAATCACCGGTCGCATCGTTGCGCCAAAGCGAGGAGAAGAGTCGTTTGATGCGGGTATCTATGCTCTCAATACCAAGTATCTTGAAGTTCTGTTTGCCGTCACCTTCCAGGAAGTCAAACTTTCGGGTCTTCTTGGGGAGCGGTGCGAAGTGGAAGACCACATCCTCCCTGCCAGAGCCAGGCATATAGTGTTCCTCGTCAAGTTTCAGTCCATCACAGCTCTTGACGAGATATTTCTTGCCATCAGCAAGGAGATAGGTTTCCTTCACAAACTTTACCCAATAGTGTGGGCGAAAAGTGATGTGCATGAACACTCGTGTTTCATCATCTGCGAATTCCACACGATAGATGTTGAGCTGAGACTGACGAGGATCATTAAATAGCTGGTTCGATTCAGCTACTGGTTTTTCCCAGACAATAGGTTTCTTGCCATTCCCTGCCCAGCAAGTGCAGAGCCAGATGGCTGCAATAAGTACACAAAAGATTCTTTTCATAATTCGATTATTTTATTGGATTGATACTATTGAAAGCAGTATATATTAATTAGTATACCGTTACTTAAGTTTCGCAAGTAAGCCCCACACGCCCTGTAAGGGCAAAAGCTTTCAAATACCTGGCAATATACAAAGCTTTTGCCCTTACAGGGCGCCTTGCTGGTTGCCATTATAGGAGTACGTCAAGTCGTCTATGAGACCAAACGTCCCATTGTTCTTCTTGCCATATCGCTGCAATCGCTCGATACTACCGTTGGCGGAATAAGACAGAACATTCTCTGAATAACGATTCTTGTTCTGGTTCATATCCTCCCCCTCCGCATAGGTGGATTCCTCCAGACGATTCATCAAATTTAGTATAAATTTCTTCATAAAACTTCATTTCGTTTTAAGGCATTTTTAAATCCTCATAATATAAAGTCTATGCAAATTACCATTCACACATCGTAGCCTTAAATTTGATTCCATTTAAGATTCTATCAAATTTTCTTTCCTCTGTTGGAATTACATTAAAATAACAAACTCTGAAACTAGAATATGTATCACGCCTCCATTTAAGACCTTTCTTGTCCATACCTTTTTCTATAAGATGCTTATCCTTCAACGATGTCGAAGGCTTAAAATCATCTATAGGAGTTTTCATTAAAGGACCTTGCAATATCAATAAGACACCGCCACTTCTAAATGAAAAAGCATAAACAACTCCTTCCTCATAATATTCTATCTGGCGTTTTACTCCCTGTTCCATAGACAAATCGACTTGAACAGCATGCAAATTCAACGTTTCTTTTGTGTATTTATGACTAGCACAAGAATAAAACACCCCCATACTAATCATTAGCCAACCATTAACGATTATTCTTTTCATAATTATCTATAGCTTGTTGTTCAACAATATTTATCTGCTCTTCTAATTCTGTATTATTCTTACCAAAAACCGGATAAGAAACAACTTGATTGAAATAAAAATCAAACTCTTTAACATATCCCACGACTCCAAAAGTATGACTAGGTTCTATTGTACCATTCTCATTCACAACCATTCTTACACTGCCAAGATGGTCCTTCTCGTAATAATGGAAAGTTGGATTCTGATTGTTATCGAAAGAGCAATAACCACCATCGAAGAGATACTTAGATAGCTTTCCATCCTCGAACACGAAGTTGCTAATGTAATCGATCGTATTCGTTACGGCTGATTCATGGGTGGTTCTTAGCTTGTTTCCTGCTGCATCATAGATATATTTCGTCTTGAAGCCATTGCTGAATGTGATGCACTTCAAGTTGCCAAGAACATCATACTCTATATTGCTGATGCCCTTGTTCAAGTCCTTTATCAAAGCGCCGTTAGTATCATAGAAATACTCCACGTCAGCATTAGCTCCATCCTTGAAATCAAAAGAGCCATCATAGAGCAAACTACCTGCTTTGTCGCTGATTGCCTTGATTTGATTGCCATTGTACGAATACATCAAGTCGTCAATGAGACCAAAGGTTCCATTGTTCTTCTTGCCATATCGCTGCAAACGCTCTATGGAGCCATTCTGAGAATATGACAGGATATTCTCAGAATAACGATTCTTGTTCTGGCTCATGCCCGCACCCTCCGCATAGGTGGATTCCTCCAAGCGGTTCAAACCATCATAGGCGAAATCGTAACCACGGAGCACATTGCCGCTTCGCTTAATGGAGAGCAGCCGACTGATGTCATTATAACTATATGACGACACCGTCCTTGTTACATTTCCTACTTTCAATGTCATTGTCTCTATTTTGTTATTATATTTGTTATACTTTTTTATGTTGAGTAACATTCATACTAATATCAAAATATTGCAAAATTACTCGCCTATCAGTTCGTCTTTTTTTACAACAGGCATTACCAATGTATCAGGTTGGTTATTAACATTGACTTTACCATTTTCTTCCTCATACAGCTTTGCTTTCATTGTATAAGTAACAAAAGAATCAGAACTAATCATCACAGTATCCTTACCATCCATTAATGGTATCGTATCTTGCTTACAGTAAACAAAATCAGTTACAAATCCTTCTTGATTGGTACTGTCAAGCATATAAATGTTACGATTACTAAACATTTTATATATATATCTCTTTTTTATAAATTTATCATGAGGCGGAAATAAAAGACCTTTATAAAATGGACCAACCCAATATCCATTGGTTTTTTGTTTCCAAATAGGTATATAGCTAGAATTTATAATTAGATATGATGCATAATTCAGTGAATCTGTTTCTAAATCGCAAAGAATTTTATCAAATACATTGTCCCTACACCCCATTAATAGAACAGAAAGAATAAAGATTACAATTTTTATATACATTCTCATTTTATTATTGGCTTTAATTTAAAAATTTCTTTTGATAATTTAACATTACCTTTTAGTAATTTTCCCAAAGATTTTTGTCCCCAGTTTAAAGGATAAACTTCTACCACATGGTTACTTTTTACTCCTCGAATAAGATAAAGCACATTATCATGCCCCATGACAAAAACAGGCATGCTAAAATGGTTCTTTGATAAACCTGCATCTCCATAGGTATTGCCAACATAACAAGATGGTTCTGCGGAAGTGAAACGGTTCTGATGACTATGTATTTGGGCTTTTACAGTATAACGTCCTAATTTATTTGAAAGGATTCGCCCTTGAAAAGAATATCCTTCATAAGCATTCAGCTTTGTCGTCGAAGCGTCATTTTTATAATCAGGCAATACTAACACTTTGTTGTTTTGCAACAAGAAGCCTCCAACTTCACGCTTCTTATAATTTGCTTTTTGCCATATATAGTTATATGCCTGAGTTTCATTTGCAAACATAACACTACCATCATTATTATAAGTAGCTAAATTACTTCCCTTGCCTGTGGTAAAAGAACTACCCATATATATTTGCCCTTTCTTCAAGTCCTTACCAGAGTGCACGTCTGGCGAATACAAGTAAAGCCCATTTTCTTGATACCAATCCAAGCCATCTATATCGAGATACAATACGGGATTATTTCCACAATACAAATATGGACTTAAAGAATAATATTTACTAAACAAAGGATCCTTTCTATCCCAAAACAAGCCAGCCGCATCATACATTCTTGCACCATGGTCATACCAGTCCAAACCATACATATGGTCGAATTCCTTACCAATGTATTTGCTTTTCTGGATTTCTGCATTGTATGACAAATCACCATATACACCTCCGAATGGATAGTAATGGTTTACCTGCTCTATTGTACCTTTCTCGTTTACAACCATTCTTACGCTGCCTAGATGGTCTTTCTCGTAATAATGGAAAGTTGGATTCTGATTATTGTCGAAAGAACAATAGCCACCATCAAAGAGATACTTATCCAGTTTGCCATCTTCGAATATAAAATCTGATTTCGTCTCATTCAGCCAATTGCGGATGTTGTAGGCATAGTTTACCATACCCACATTGCCGCTTCGCTTCAAGGAGATCAGTCTTCCGATGTCATCATAACTATATGACGCCACCATTCTTGTTACATTTCCGGCACTTAATGTCATAGTCTTTATTTTGTTATTATATTCATTATAGTCGTTTACCTGAGTAACAGTCATGCTAACACCATTCTCTTGACATTGTCATAGAGATAGAACATATAGTTGTTTTTTCCTAAGCACTAATTATTTTTTACTATCCTAAAATATAAAGAAATATTTACCTTTCTCTCTATCTTTTTTTTCTTCCTTGTACTGAAATGGTTTTTGAAAATCTCTATAATCTTTAGGTATATGAGACTTGGGAACCAACTCTAAAGTGTCTACAGCGTTTTTGGGATTAATGTCATTACGAATCAAGATTCTATTATCGGAAACAGAAATAATTTTATAGCGAAAGCGTCCAAAACGGATTGTGTTACGGTTTAACAAATTCCAACTTGGTTCATAAAGATAATGAGAAACAAGAAAACCATTATATTCCCTAAAACGCCAATTTGCTCGAAACTCGATAAAAACACCTTTGCTATCGACATAAAAATAGAAAGAATCCTCCCTACAAAAATAAGGGTGTCTTGTTTCGTCCTCATTCTGCTTACTATCTATATAATGCCAATATTGATAACTATTTCTTGTAAGAATTTTCTTTGTATCCTTACAAGAACATAAGATAGCCATTATACATAAAAACATAACCGTTTTTACTATTCCAAAATCATTTTTTCTATTTTGTACCATATACATATTCAAAATGATTATTTCGTCTAACTATTCTACCTAATCCTAGCGGTTTAATGATTGAGTGAGTTCCATCGACATCAAGCACGTCCTTACTCAGCACATAGTTTTGAGTAGGACTTTGTGCCTTGACTGAAATGGCCAAGGCACAAAGAAACAACATGATACTTAAAGTTCTTTCAACTTACAATACTTTCAAGCCTGCCTTCTTAGTCAGATTTTTCTTAATATTCATAATTTACCATTATCTTCTTCAAGTCCTTATCTGCCGAGCTATTGCCATAATATACCTCATAGTTACCTGCCTTGGCACGCACAGTATTGGTAGCGGCATCAAAGAGCTCAAAGTTCTTACTGTCAAGGGTGATGACGGCTTGGGCTGTTGCACCAGCTTTTACCTCTATGCGCTGATATGCCTTCAGGGTCTTCAATGGGCCATCGGTGTCAGAAGGGTCTTTCACATAGACCTGTACCACCTCGGTACCATCCTTCTTGCCCACATTGCTCACAGGGATGGTCAACTTGATTGGCTCGCCCTTCTTCAAGGTACTGCTTGATAGCTGGGCATCTCCTATTTTAAAAGAGGTGTAACTCTTGCCATATCCGAATGGGAAGAGCGCATCGTTCATATAACGATAGGTTCTGCCCTTCATGCTGTAATCCTTGAAATCAGGCAACTGCTCTGAATTCTTATAGAACGTAATAGGCAACTTGCCGGCAGGATTATACTCCCCGAAGAGTACACGAGCCACAGCCTCTCCACCTTCCTGACCAGGATACCAGGCCTGGAGAATGGCATCGCAACTCTCCGTCTCTGGAGTCAAGGCAATGGCAGAACCAGAACAGTTGACAAAGACAACCTTTTTGCCCGCCTCCTTCAAAGCCTTCAGGAAATTGCGCTGAACCTTAGGCAATTCGATATTGGTACGGTCACCACCCTTGAAGCCAGAAATCTCGATAGGCATTTCCTCACCTTCCAACTGTGGAGAGATGCCACCTACGAAGACTACTGTCTCGCAATCCTTCAACTGCTTGAGCGAAGCCTGATAGTCGATAGGATTCTCATGACCGATATTGAACTTCATGTCCGCATTATAGTTAGGCATCTCGTGATAGCGAATCTCTATCTTATACTCCTTGCCCTTCTCGGCTTGGAACTCGATACGACTCTCGGTAGTGCGCCAGATAGAATGCTCTGCCTTCTTCTCACCATTCAGATAAACCTCGTAGTGACCGCAACCAGCCACGTCGAGCAACACCTTGTCTGTCTGCTTAGGACGGAACACGGTTTCATATTTTGCAGAGAAGCCCACCAGCTTCACATTAGGAGCGAAGGAGTGCTGACCATAGGTCGTTACCTGCACAGGATTCTTCTCCTGGGTGATGACAACAGGCTTGCCTTCCATCTTGCGATTGTTCCAGAAAGTGCCCTTAAAGCCCATCTTGCCATCCATGCTACACTGGTCGAAGTAAGAATTCAAAACTTGGTCGTTCACCAAGTCGCATCCATTAAAGGTGACAACCTGGTTTTTCTTCAAACGACTCCTGATACCATCCAGGATGGTAATTGTCTGTCGTGGAGTACCATTATAGTTTCCCCACATCATCGGTTCGTTATCCACATTCGGTCCGATGAAAGCAATCTTCTTTACTTTTTTATTGAGAGGCAAAACCTCATTATTGTTTTGGAGCAGCGTCATGGTCTGCAGAGCCATATCGAGCGAGAGCTGGCGATGCGCCTTACTGCAAAGCACCGATACTGGAATCTTCGACCATGATACGATCTTGTTGTCATCCATCTCGCCCAAATCGAAACGACCTTCGAGCAGACGAATCACATGCTTATCCACCTCAGCCTCTGTCAATGCACCATATTTCACTGCCTCAGGCACAGACTTATATGCATAATTATATCCACACTCCACATCTGTACCAGCCAGAACGCCCTTGGCAGCCGCATTTCTGGCATTGCTCGAAACCTTATGATTCTCCCAGAAATCAGTAACAGCGCCACAGTCGGAAACTACCAGGTACTTGAATCCCCACTCATCCCTGAGAATCTGCTGCAAAAGGCGGGTGTTGCCGCAGCATGGTTCATCATCCCAACGCTGATAGGCACACATCACCTCACGCACCTTGGCATCCTGCACCAGTGATTTGAAGGCAGGCATATAAGTTTCCCAAAGGTCGCGCGGTGTAACATCGGTAATATTGTCAGTATGGCGAGCCCATTCTGGTCCGCTATGAACCGCATAGTGCTTGGCACAAGCCCAGAGTTTGCGGTATTTCGTATCTTCAGGTCCCTGCAATCCGCGCACCACGGCACATCCCATCCTACTGGTAAGATAAGGATCCTCACCATAGGTTTCCTGTCCACGTCCCCAGCGAGGATCACGGAAGATATTCACGTTTGGAGTCCAGACAGAGAGGGCATGGAAACGGGTTACATCTCCTCCCTTCTGCTGCAGTTCATTCCATTTGGCACGCATTTCATCAGATGTTGCATCAAAGACTCTATACACCATTCTGTCGTTAAACGAAGCTGCCATTCCGATAGGTTCCGGAAAGACGGTTACATCTCCCATGTTCGCCACACCATGCAGTGCTTCGCTCCACCACTGGAATCTCTTGATTCCCAATCGTGGGATAGCCGGCGAATCATCCAGCATCAGAGAAGCTTTCTCTTCCAAAGTGAGACGACCACATAAATCTACCGCTCTTTCATGAGCCGAGAGGGCTGGATTCTGATAAGGCAACTGCTGCGCTGAGGCATTGCCGGAGGACATAGTTACCACAAACATCAAAGCTGCGTATATAAGTTTCTTGTTCATTGTAATTACTATTAAGCTATTAGTATATTAAATTGTTTCAAGTTTCGCAAGTGTGTTCCACACGCCCTGAAAGGGCAGAAACCCCTAGCCCAGGGCAGCGCCCTGGGTAATTACGGACGCAAACCTGTCGCCCTGTAAGGGCAAAAGCTTTAA